>JAABUL010000064.1_pt1 | contig 188401 bp, 309 predicted proteins | sample 5559151 | NCBI WGS metagenome assembly JAABUL01 (sample SAMN10711876, study PRJNA513368) | rock metagenome | isolation source: Antarctica rocks | place: Antarctica: Victoria Land, Pudding Butte sud | reverse complement strand
GGGCAGCAGGTGACCCCCGCCCTTCGTGTGAGCATGCTGAAGCTACACCCTCCTCAGGCGTAGCGAAAGGCAGGTGCCACCCGAAGGCACGTGCTGGAGGCTCACAAGTTAGCTAACATGTTACCCACGACTGCTCTGCACGCGTTACCATAACAAAGTCTTTCGCAATTGTTAGGGTAACACCGGCAGCCCTCCGCAGGGTAACATGTTAGGCCTGCTACCCCTAACATATTACACCTCGCCACTGGTAGAGGGTGTTGTGAGACAACGCATGCGTGCGCACTTGGCCTCGCCATTTTGGGCTTTCTGCAGTAAGCGCTTATCCTGACGGTGCCATGCTGTTGTGCAGGGAACCCAAAGAGAAACGGCTTGACAAGGAGGCAATGTACTAGCTTACTCACTTGTCCTTGCCGATCTGGGCGACCTGCGGCAGGCGCTTGTCCTCCGGGAGCTGGAACGTGTGCCAGTAGTAGCGCTCCAGGTGGCTGGTGAGCTCCGTCTCCGCCATGAAGATGAACTGCAGGAACTGGCCACGCGCCACGGCGTCGCTGCGGGACGGCTCCAGGCGGCCGTTGCCTGCGCGGCGGCACAGCGAGGGCGTCAATGTTGCAAGAGTCAAGACACTGGAAGTAGCAGCGACACACCATCGTTTAAATGCCGACAGTAGCGCCGCACCAGAGGTTGGCCAGGCTGAATTTATACAAGGCAACTCACCGTACTGTTCGAGCAGGTAGAGCAGGCATGCCCCGGACTCGTTGACGACCACGCCGCCCTTGTCCGTCATCGCCGGGATCCTAGCAGCACAAGCCGGCAGCTGTCCATCAATACCCCGCTGTCAGCACAATTCACAGCCGCACATAGGGCAGCACGCCATACACCACAATAGGGAAAGCGCAGGGCTGCAGCACGGGCTGAGCAAGCTGCGCCACTCACTTGCCCAGCGGGTTGATCTGCTTGAACTCGTCAGTCTGGATGATCGACGGGTCCTCCAGGAAGTTGGTCTCCTCGACATTGACCGGAAGCTCTAGCTCCTGAGTTTGATGCAGCACAGGCGTCTGAGGAGCTGCATCACATGGAGCAGCCTGTGAGAGCGACATAGGCCTGCTGCCTGCAGGCCGGATGTCATATGCATATGAGCCTGGCGCCGCGGCAGGCGAGTGTGGGCAAGGCGGCGCAGCAAAAGCACTCACGTTGATGAACCAGAGGACGCGGCAGGACCGCGAAGGCGGGATATGAAAGAGCGTGAGGTCGCTGTCCGCCATGGCAGCTGATCACTGCATACGGACATCCAAGCTTCAGTCAGTTCGAGGAGCAAGGATGCTACTGAGCACAGCTGAGGACGGATGTGGTGGGAGGGTGGGAGCGCTCTTCGCCGTTGCTGTTGTTCACTGCAGACACGCATCGCAGTCTTAGTCAGTTTCGTCTGAGCAAGGATCGTCTGAGCAAGGATGCCACTGAGTACAGCGGTTTCATGTTCCCGTGGGCAGACACGCCCCTGTCACGACCACATCTGCGAGATGCAGCACCGTCTCGACCTGCTGCAACTGAGCAGCCATACTTAGTCAAGCTGCTGACAGGGCTGCGAGCCCAGCGACAGAGGGACCGCAGAGCCGTCCACTACGCGTTGGATCGTTATCTCGCTGCAAAATGCAACACTTACCGGGGTGGACGCGGGCCCAAAGGCAAGACACTTCTAGAATGTGTGACGCAAACTGGTGACGATGCCAGGTCGGCGCAGCTTGGCCGGCTTTGCAGGCGCGATGCAGCGCTGTGTCGAGCAAGGATTGCATCAGGGACACACAGGCGGGGCCGCAGGCGCCTGCGTGCAAGAGCATCTGCACATGAGGGTCCGGGTTGCTGGCGTCACACCTTGATGCTCACAAGTGTGATGCGTGGCGTCGGCCGTCTTCTATTGTACGACGAGTTGTGGCGAGTTCGCGATGTGCTTCGGCTGGCCAGCAAGGAAATATGTTGTGGCGTAATATCGGAGCACACTTGGCCTCTGATGCAGGAGGCCATTCACGTGGAGCCCCGTCACAGGCAATGAAGGGACAGAAAAGCAACGCTGAAGCCATTCAGTACCACGATCGTTGCAAGACAGCGAGCAGCACTCTCGCCCCGTTCCCTTCCACCGTGTGCATGCGCCACTTGGCTTGCACTGATGGCGACTGCCGGCCACGACACTGCATGCATGTTGGCACACCAGCGGCACCCTGTTTGTCCAACCCAAATCGGCGCTCAGGTGCTCCCGGGCTGGAAGGTCTCCTTGAAGGCGGGGCGCTGGGACAGGCCATCAAGGTACACGACCACATTGAGATACCGCTCAGCGTCGAGCAGCTGCACAGGCACACCACGCACCGGATCATCTCTCCCTGAGTGCCGATCCGGCAGGCATTGCCGTGGCAACCGGCAACATGCGACGCTGCTGTCAAAGCGGGCATGCATGCTCGCCGGCAGCTGCTCGATCGCATCGCGGACACCGCGTGCAGCCAGCACCGCGAACGCTGAGGGCTGACAGACAGCCTTGAACGCGCCTGCGTGTTCTTGAAGAATGTGATGCCGAAGGCCACGGAAATGTCCGCCGCAGTGAAGGTGTCGTTGATCAGGTAGCTTGCTCCCTCCTTCCGCCGCCAGCTCCTTCTCCAGCACGTCGAACGCCTCCAGCGCCCTGTGCGCAGGGACGACCACAGCGTTCGAAAAATTATTCAGGGTTTGCGACCGCAGGTCAGTTTGGAAGGAACGAGAGCCAGCTCATTGGCACCCGACGCCCCCGCTGTGGGCATGACAGAGCAGGCGCCTGGCACGCTTCTGCATGCTTCTGCACGCTTCAGCTAGCCAAACAGCCCCAGCTAGGGGAGCACTCGCCGCCCGCATCAGCTGTGAGTGGCTACTTCAACGATGAGCATGCAACAGTCTTGCAGGAAGGCAGTGACAGAGAAGCACAGTCAGCTCTGCATGCGCTGACGTTCCCTGTGCTTCAAGAAGTTTTCGAGAATCGCAGACGAGGACTTCTGTGCACGAATGGTTCCGCAAATGGCTCCACGAACAAACTCAGCAAAATACTTTTGCGCACTTGATCTTGTTGAGCTCCGCGACATCCGGCTTCCGCTGATCCTCCGGCAGCCCCATGGCGTGCCAAAAGTAGACACTCTCGTACCTGCAGCAATATTTCTGTTTGACTCTTCAACTCGAAACTGATGGGTGATGCGTGCATTCAATCGTGTATCAATCACGTGTAAGATAAACAAACTGGTATACATTGTAAGTTCATGCATCAAGGTGCGCCACTCGTACTCCGTGAACTCGTTCTCGCCGATCAGCATGTACTGGTAGAACGCCGCGCGCCCCGGCTGGTCGCTCTTTGGCGGCTCCAGGCGGCCGTTGCCTGCAGCAAGGACACAGCAGCTCAGACTTAAAGCGCGGGCCTCTTCGATTTTTGAAGCACCCAGCAAGGCGTGCACCGATTTGGTGCTGTCGTGGCTTGGGTGACCGGGACTGCGAGCAGCGCGTAATGTGCTGCAGCACACGATTCAAGACTTTTCAATGCTAAACAGTCCATTCAGAATATGGAATCCGCACAGGCACAGGCATAATTTTACCGCAACATATTGCCAGTGCGAGCGCAGCCGGCCCGCCGGCAGGCATTCCAGTTACAGGATGGTTGCATCCATGCGTAGCGCGCATCAGCCAGCAAGACGAGGACGCATCCGATGATATCAGGCTTGCCCACCGTAGGTTTCCAGCAGGTACAACATGATGGCGCATGACTCGCGGATGACGACGCTGCCGTCCTGAAGGAGCGGCAGCCTGCACACCGCGCAGAGCTGCCGTCTGAGACAGAGATTCGGGATTACGTGTGAGCTTTCCGTTGTGGCATGCATGTATTTTGCCTGCACCCTGTGGCACGTGTGCATAGGGAGCAGCACAGTTGCTGAGCGAGAAGGCATGCCAGATCCACAAATCAAAAGGCTGCATGCGCCTAGAGAGGTCGTATTAAGCTCTCACTTTCCATATGGGCTGAGCTTCAGAAAGTCAGAGTCCCGCAGCACAGACGGATCCTTCAGAAAGTCTCGCTCCACAACTTTGACGGGTAGCCCAAGTTCCTGCAGAGCAGCACCAAAGCGGTCATGCGACCGAGACAGCCGTGACGGAATCTGCCATCGTGAGATCATATCAAGGAAGGTCAACCATTTCAGGACCAAACAACATGATATGCTTGACAGGAACTGGGTGGGGGTAGTAACACAAAACCTTGATGAGCCAGAGCACACGGCAGGAGCGGGAGGGGAAGGTGTGATGCAGGGTGAGCGAGCTTGCCATCCTTTCTTGCGCCTGAATAGAACAAAACTCATATTACATCCTTTTGGCGCGAAACGAAAAGGTGCACGTGCTGCAGTTGGAATTTTGCAACGATCTCACCCTGCCGATACAGGGTGAGATCGTGCAAAATGGGGGAGATGTGTGAGATGTGCACACATGTCGTCGACTCGCTCAGAAAATTTATGCGGGAGAGCCAAGCGAGCGACAGTGTTGAAGATTACGAACCAGAGACGTTAGGCTGTTATAGCGCTCAGAGATAGGTCAGTGCTGTGCAATCGCGCAAGGCGAGCAAGCAAGAGTCAGCTTGGACGTTCAGGATAGATGTGGCAATTCGTCGATCGCCGGACGTATTGAAGCATTCGTTAGAGGGTCACTGTTTTGAGCCCTTTCGGCTTATGCAGATGATGTGTAGAGGGGCGAGGTCATGCGCCAGGTGGAGCAGCTGCACACACCCACAATTTCCGCTGACTCAAGGACTGCATCACATTTTCAAAAGGCTCAGACGCGCTGCTTGAATTCCCAGAATTCTTCAGTTAGTCTGCAAGGTGCTGCGGCGCTCTTCAGCGCCACTGCAGCTGCCGTAGGCACGCACGGAAGCTGGGTGCCGCTGATGAAGCAGCATTGCGGCCACCCTTCCCACCGATGGCAGCACAAGTCAGTCAGCCAGCCCAGCTACTCCCCAGGTCACTGCGTTTGCGGCGGCTGCGGCGCCGTTGCTATCACCTAAGTGCGCCGAAGACGCAACCGCCGCCACTTCCAGGCGGGAGCAGCGGACGCAGCGCAGTGTTCACGGAGACACTCTCGCCGGCTGAGGATGAAGTTTCTGCAGTACTGCATGGCTATAAAGTGGTGGGACGCGGGGCATAGCTGTGATGAAGCTGCTGACAGCGCTGTTCACAGGATTCGCATCAAGTTGCAATCATCAGGCGTGTGAGCGCCCAAGCAGCTAATCAACACCCGTGCAAAATCCAGACTCCTCAGGAGTGAAGGCTTCACATCTACATTTCATTCGTATTTCGCAAAACATCATATGTACGCAAGGAATGGCACAATGGCCCGAAATCGACAGAAATCACCCAACTCATCCTCATACGGCGGCAAGCACTTACGGCACATGCATGCAGCCAGAAACAGATCTGAACATTCTCAGTTCAAAAGACTTGCTTGCGGGCCCAACGTTGTCGCATCAAGCACATTCGCTCGCAAATGATGCTGTGATGTTTGCTGCCGCCATGAACGTGATCCTCATCAGGATTAGACTGATCCGTCCGCCCAACATCCTGTCGGTCAACACCGGCGGCGTCCTGGCTGGTCGAGGCCGGGCGGCTATCGCTGTAACACATTGGTTTCTGGATCCCCAGATCCGTTCACATGGCCGGCGGCACAAAGTCCTTCCAGACCCTGTACGCGGCAGGGCGCGTCATGACGCGGTCGTTGTACGCCTGCGGGGAATGCTTGGTTTTTATTCACATTCGTAATATCTTCTCGCTTCTAAAGATGATCAACACCCTCCAGCCGCACTCAGGCTGAGTCTCACACCTTCACCCGAGGTTAACTTGTGCTGATCACAGCACCGCATCGATGCCAGCAACCAGAGGGGGAAACAATTCAATGTAGATCCGGACAAATAAACAAGGAGAACATCGCCGAACTTGCCTTTATGTTGGGGAACTTGCCATCGGCGCAGAACTTCATGGCCACGAGGTAGCCGGCGGAGTAGCCGGTCGCGACGTCGGCGGCGGTGAAGACGTTGCCGGCAATGTACTCCTTGCCCTCGAGGGCCTCCTCCAGGATCTGGTACCCCTTCAGGGCCCTGCCACGCAGCGAAACTCATTGGGTGCCGGCTTGATTTCGTTGTTGCCCCAGCAGGTTGAGGTTGAAAGTCAAAGATGCACACATGCACCCACGCACAATGCTGTGCACACAGACGGCATACATGCTGTGAGTTGTGTCGTCAGGCCGTATCCCAGAGCACGCGCATGTGTGCTGCTGTGGTAAAGAAATGCTGGGTGGCGCGCGCCAGCCCGGCATGCGTACCAAGACATGTCCCCATTTGTGCAGGGGAAGTCGGTTCAATCGTTGAGACGGTTTGCAGCCAGAGCAGCATGCCAGCGGACAGAGCGAGGAGACTCACTGCTTCAGCGAAGCTTCCGCAACATTGGCCTGACGCATCTCTGGCGGCAGCATCGACTCGGCCGAGTTCATCTGCCAGCGCGACATTGGCTCTGCAAGGCACGTCTCTGCAGCACAGCAGCAAGCAATGTAATTTGCAGATGGCGCCAGCAGCAGTGCTTCGATTACGGTCATAATTTGTGGTACGAATGACTCCCGGTTCAAACCCAGGAGTGCTATTGAATCTGGGAGTGCACCAGCAGTGGCTATGCCGGTCACATGGTGCTCTGGCAGTCTCATCTCCAATCATCAAGTGTGCATGGAGAACGTGAGATATTGCAAATGTGGGTTCAAATGCACGGAGCTTCGTCACCTGCGCGGAAGAGCCAGTTGTAGTAGTCCGCCCAGCCCGCGGCGTCGTCCACGGCCGGCTGCAGCTGGTCGCCAGCGTAGCGCTTGAGGATGTACAGCAGGCAGGCGTTGGACTCGTTCACGTTCACGTCCTTGTGGTCCGACATCGCCGGGATCCTGCGGTCCAGAGATGGAGTGCAACAGTTACAGAGGCTGGTGCTGTAGCGGCACTGTGATGCAGGGAGGCGAGTCCGAGTTCCGCGGAAATGAGACTTTCAAAACTCGCGCGCACAGCCCATGGGGATGTCGATTAGTCCACTCACGTACTGAAGGGGTTCATTTTGCGATACTCCGGGCTGTTGAGGTACTCCTGGAGGGAATGCAGGCACCTGTCAGATCACAATAGATGCCCCGCGGCGTGCAGCACACCTGAGACACCAGCATGCCCAGGCACATTCACCTGATCCCACTCGATGGTCTTGATCTCACAAGGAATATCAATGTTAATGTCTCGCAGCTCCTGCAGCGCGAACATACGTACCGTGAGAGTCCAGCACGCTCAGATCGTACAGATCACGCAGAGCACGAGCAGCGCTGCAAGCAGCGCTGGGAGCGAGATCTTGCCTCGATCAGATGCACTACTCGTGACGAACGACACGGGCACATGTGGTACAAGGTCAGCTTCTGTGCTGCGCCGGTGGAAGCCATCCTGGCACGGAGGCCAAGATGCTTTGCTGTCAGGAACGGACGCGCTGATGATGAAAGCGGCGAGTTCGGCAGCCGTTGATTGAACCGAGTTGCAATATCTGCTGCAGAGTGCATGGAAACTGTGTTCACAAGAGTTTCACGCCAGTGAGTATTGCGGGCTGCTGCGCCTGCTGCGGATCTCGTGTCGGAAGGGAAGTGAAGATTGCCACGATCGAAGGCTGGTGCCCGCGCGGCTTTGCCGAGCTGGAGGCAGCAAGGGGCCGACTGGCAGCCAGTTTAATACCGCAAAGCTTGTTTTGCGACCGGCAACAATGAGCATGTTCGTGCGATAGCACACACACGTGCGATAGCACAGTTGGACAGGCCTGGGCCAGCAACTGCGGTCAGCAAGCTGGCACCCGGACGATGGCGGCTGTTGGATGCTGCAGTTGTGATAGAGCAAAGAATTGTGCAATAGCTACGAGTGAGGCGGTCCTCATACTGCTCTCAGGTGCGACGCCAATTTGTTTGGCAAAGGCAGCGGTCCGATCACTTGAACCTTCTGCGCGACTGGTGCCTGGTTTACGCGAAGAGGCAGCCCTTGCACTTTTTATTTCGATTGAATCATATTGAGTTGATCAATGGTAGAATGCGCACGTCGACAACGGATCAGAGACGCAACGGGGCGGCATGACGGGAGATGAGACAGGGGTGCTGCTGCTGCCAGGAACCCGGCGCCCGCAACTTCAGCGGACTGAGAGACTTATCTGCCGCCAGAAATCTTGATTGCACTGCCCTTCAAAAAGGCTTTGGTGGTTGGCAAGCTGCTGCAGCGCTCGTTGGCGCCACCGCAGCCGCCGCAGGCACGCACGCGGGGTCGCTGCTGAGGCGGCAATTCTGTCTATCTCCAACTAGTGGCGGCACACGACAACATGCCGGCCCAGCCCTACCCGCGGCAATGCATTTGCGGCGTCAGCGCCACTGCCGGTTCACCTGCACCGCAGCCACAGCCATGTCCGTCGACACCGTGCGGCGGATGCAGCGCAGTCACAGCCCACAGACCCACTCTCGCCGGCTGGCGACGAATCCGATGAAGTGCTGCATGGCTTCAGAGCGGAGGAATGCGGGGACAGGATCAAGATTAAAGGCAGCATATGTTTCAGGACTCTCAGTCGCCAACTTCACAATTAGCAAAGGTTTGTGTATGTGTGAAGCATGCCCAAAGGGAATAGAAACCCACGTCGTGCTCATACTATGGCGCCATAGTATGGCGTGTTTGGCAGATGCATGCAGTCAGACACAGAATCGAAATTGCTCATAGATCGATCAAGACACCCTGCTTGCAGGTGTGCTGTACAGAGTTCAAATCCACAATGATGCTGTGATGCATTTTGCGGCCGCCGTGGACGTGGTCCCTCAATGGTCCCCCCTCAGAACAGCACATCCTTTGTCATCGCCCGGTCGATCAACCACCGGCGGAATCCTGCTGGCCAGTCGAGGCAGGACGACCACGGCTGCTTGCTGCCTCGCTTGGTCCTTTCAGGTCGTTCACATGGCCGGCGGCACAAAGTCCTTCCAGACCCTGGCCAAGGCGGGACGCATCATCATGCGGTCGTTATACGCCTGCGCCAAGCAAGGGGGAAAAGATTTGAACGAACTTCAGTACTTCGCCTTGCCTGCAGAGGACTAGAGCGAGCAAGGTTCACGCACAGTGCCCGATTTCATGTTGATTGGAATAGTGCATTTCACTGCCTGTACAGCCAAGTTGCCGACCCCTGGCTTGGCGCCGGGGAGGCAATGCACTCAGAACTGACTGGCGTGGGAGCCCGCCAGGCATTCGAAGCCGACTCCGTGACGTCTCGTCCGACTGGCCTTGAGTAGGTGTTACCTACTGGGAAATGGACTAGTCCTTACCTTGATGTTGGGGAACTTGCCGTCCGCGCAGAATTTCGCGGCAATCAGAAAGCCGGCGGAGTAGACGGTCGCAATGTCGGCGGCGGTGAAGACGTCGCCCGCGATGTACTCTTTGCCCTCCAGGGCCTCCTCCAGGATCTGGTACCCCTTCATGGCCCTGCGGCGGTTGTGTCCATCAAGCTCTTGTTTGCAGCAGGCCGAAAGATGAACGTCGATGGCTATGCACTGACACGCGCATGCACTGCGCAGGCAGCCTCCCAGACATGCTATGCTGGTGGCAAAGCCTTGGCAACGAAATGTGCAAGTCGATCAAGTTGAGACAGCATGACGGAGCTAGATGCTTACTGTTTCAGCGCTGCTTCCGCGATGTTGGCCTGGCGTGCTTCAGACGGCAGCGGACAAGTGTCCGAGTGCAGCATCCAGCGCTGGAGCGGCGCCGACAGACAGGTCTCTGCCGCAAAGCAGCTGGTCGAATTCAGCATAAACCGCCAGCGCTTTGGGTGATCGGCTGTGCCCATGCAGAACAGCAGGCAGTCCACATGCAGTGCATCCTCCTTCCAGCATGAGTCGCAAAACATAGATGCGAGCAAGCATGGCAGGGTGAACAAGGATGGGTAGAACATGAGTGCCACCCGCATAGCACTCACGTGCGTGCGCGGCACCTGAGCGGAAGAGCCAGTTGTAGTAGTCTGCCCAGCCCGCGGCGTCGCCGGCGGCCGGCTGCAGCTTGTCGCCGCCGTAGCGCTTGAGGATGTACAGCAGGCAGGCGTTGGACTCGTTCAAGCTGACCTCCTTGTGGTCTGACAGCGCCGGGATCCTGTGGTGCACAGCCCAAGTGGTTCAGCATCACAAGCCGTGGTGGTGCAGCATATGTATACAAGTGCGATGCAGGAGGCGTGTCCAGCTTCTGCAGACCAGAACATGCCTTCTTTTCGAGCTGTTGATGGTAACTTACGTGCTGAAGGGGTTCATCTTGCGGTACTCTGGGCTGTTGAGGTACTCCTGGAGAGAACACAGGCACCCATCAGATGCTCGCAGCATGCAGGATGTGTGAAACAGGCTCATGACCAGGCGCAGTCACCTGGTCCCATTTGATCGCCTTGATCTCACAGGGAACATCGACATCCAGGTCCCGCAGCTCCTGAAGCGTAGAGAGAGTGCCGTTCACATCGTAAACTGTGTACACATCACGCAGATCACGCAGAGCACGAGCGATGCAAACAGGGCCGCAAGCAGCGCTGCAAGCCGCGACTTGCCTCGATCAAGTGCACTACTCGCGATGAAGGGCACGGACACATGTGGTACAGGGTCAGCTTCTGTGCTTCATCGCCATTGGGTGCCATGACGGACCCTGAAACCGAGATGCTTTGCTGTCGAGAGAGTACACGCGCTAATGGAAACGGCCTGGCAGTAGTTTGCTGCAGCCGAAGAACGACAGGTTCCACCGAAGCTCACAGGTGCAAGGTGCAAGGAGGAACTGTTCGAGAAGGTTGCACTTGCCGGAGAGATCACGGGACTGCTGCGCGTGCTGCGGATCTCGTGTCGGAAGGGAAGTGAGGAGTGCCCAACGCGAAGGCCCGTTCCCGCGCGGCTTTGCCGAGCACATGTTGCAGCAGGCCATGCGGCCGCACAGGCATGAAGTTGAGATCAACGTATCATCACGTTTCTTTAACCGCCGCGATGAACATGGTCATGCGATAGCGCTCGACATGTGGACGATCCCAATCGCGGTCAGCACGCCCCTGGCACTCTGACGATGGTGGCCTCGAACTGCTGCCGTTTGGACAGATCAGTGACATATTCAATAGCTGTCATTGCGATTGCCCTCGCAACAGTCTGGGGTGCGAAGCCAATCTTTGCAAAGACAAACGAACACTGGGCCTCTCGCGTGGTGCATTGTATGTCGCGAAGAGGTGTCCCTGCACTTTCATTTCGCTTGAAGAGAACCAACTTAATTTGTGATAGATCACGCACGCTGGTGACGAGTCGACACAATTTCAGCACACCCCGGCGCGCGCGTCAAAGCCCACAACAGTGCAGAAAAAACACATGCGACGAATCTGCCTGGTGCATGCTCATATGTTGAATGAATCTTAACTCTGTCACGATTACAGGTGCTTGCAGAGCAGCGGCCAGCTCAATGCTGTCGATGCGCGGTGCCGGGCTGGCGGCTCGTGGCATCGGCAATTGCGAAACGCCAATGGTCCATCGCTTCCACTGAACCTCCGAAATCCTTGTTTCAGGAGCTACAGCGCAGGCGCCGTCAGGGCGGTACTGGCCACGGCAGCTGGACTGCGCGCCCTTCCAGCTGCCGTCCTGTGCGGCGACATTCACCCTCGGCAGTGACAATGAGCTGAACTACACGGCGCCGTACGAGGTAAGAAGTAGAAGAGTTCTCCCTAATCCAGGACCAATGGCAGTGCTGAAAGGGCAGCCTCTGACCAACTCTTTGCTGTGTGCTGCACTTGCACTCTGCAGAAAGGTGCGGGAGGCGCGTCCCTGCTGCTCCAGCCCATCACATCAAGGAGAATCTGCACCGCAGATGATCTCCTTTGTCGACTATCTGTCTCACTCCATTGCGGTGAACCTGCTGCAGGAGGCGTGCAGCAGCACCCACCAGTGCGCGACACCTGACGTGCGCACGACCACATACACCTGGAATGATGGCGCCCCCGGGTCGGCAGATGTGGAGGTGGGCCTGGTGCCGTTGTTCTGAGCACTGTTTTCACTGGTGTAATGCATCACAGCTGTGCAGAGGCCTACTGGGTTCGGTCACAAACAATTGGAGAGCATGGCGGGCGCGGCGCCTGGATCAGCGGCTTCTGCATCAGCAACATATGCACACGCTCGCTGCCGGCAGCCTGCACCTGATTGACGCTTCAGGCCCCTCGAACGCCATGCAGATGTTGCATTCCGTCCCATGTGACCGGCCTGAGACACAGCATAATATGCAAGCTGCTTCAGCGCACTCTGAGGCGGTGCTGAGGACCGCGCATGCCAGAAAACACGTCAGACAGCCGTCACGTGTCCCTTCCCGCAGGTGAAGCCCTGGTTCTGCAGCGCCCAGTCGGTCCACTACAGCGCGCGGGTAGCAAAAGACACTGGGCTGCCGCCGGGCAAGCTGGAGGACCAGATGGCGGCGTGCGCCTTTGCCAACCTGCGCGTCAACCTGCTGCTGGACGACTGCAGGTACACTCCAAAATCACAAACAGCATTCAGAAAAGGGCTGAACTTTATCTGCATGGACAACATTGCTCCACGGCTGCCAACCTGCTGCTGGGCGACTGCAGGTGAGGAACCATTTCTGTCTGCTGCGCCAGCGGGGCCCAGCCAATGAACTTCTGTCAGCGGCGGAACCTGTACAGCCCCAGGAAGCAGACACTTGGCCGGTTCTATGCTACTTCACTCTCAGCAGCATAGAACTCGGCTCGATCTGGACAAGGCCGCCGCTCATGCATCACCGCCGCCCGGCGAGAATCGAATGTCAAAAATGCGCTGCTTCTGTGTGCGCAGGGACGTGCAGCTGTGGACGTGTGACCACTGCCTACGCGCGTACAAGGCATGGCTGTGCTCCTCGCTGTTCCTGCGCTGCAACGGCGCCTCGGTGGACGACGGAGTGACGAAGCCCTGCCTGGACATGTGCTGGACCGTCAGCCGCAGGTCAGTGCTGTCTTACCTTGCATGTTGTGTTACTGCAGATCAGAAGCTTGACCGTATGCTGCCTGCCTGCCTCAAAACAGTGGCAGACACCTGTGTGCCTGTGTGCACGCTTGGCGCGGGCCCGCGCTTGAAAACAGGAACGGGCAGGGCAGCTGCAATTGAGCTGGCGGGCACACATAGCACCTGCTTGCGGCATTTCCAGCCCTGTCTCTGCATCCAGCAGGGCCTTGTGCCTGCTGCTGGACTGCCACCCGCCCTTCCCTCCATGATGACATGATACCGACACCACTGTGCAGGTGCTTCACCACGCAGAAGCTGTTCTGTCCGGTCAATGGGGAGCAGGGGGACTATCTGGACAAAGACGGGGCGCCGGACTGCATGCACCCGGCGCAGCAGCCAACGCAGACGCTGCTGCCGCCGGACGCCGCCCCCCTGGCGTCGCAGTTTGCGCAGCCGCTGGCGCTGGCGACCCCGCAGCAGCAAGCAGACGCAAAATCTAGTGCGGCAGCACGCTGATGACGGAGGGAGGGAGGGCGATGCGGCTTTGGAGTGGCACCGCCGACGCGTGGTGGGCTGCGACAGGCAAGCCGCGTGGCAGAACTGGTGCCTGCCCGGAGTCACAGCAGTGACGTGACGCGAGTAACACTGTCTGTCCAAAACTATGATCATGATCGTCATGTTGGGTCAAGTTGTCAGCACGGTGGGCAGGCTCATGGACTGCATTGTGCATCGGCGGCAACAGCTGTGGCATGTAGAGTAGTCGATGTAACTGTAGCGCTTCAGCTGAGCGAGAAAGTACAAATTTTTACCATCGGTATAGCAGCAGTATCCTATCACAGAGCAGCCGAGACCACCTCCTGCCAACGGAGGTTGAGGTCTCAGGGAAAACCGCCAAACATTCCTCCAATGAAGTTGCGCATGTGTAAACGCCCACCAGCAACGGCAAACATATTCTTTAGTGCAGCATGTGATCCAAAAATCACTATCAGTACACGAATCGAACTTTAAATATAAGGCGTACTTCGACACGAGCTCAAATCAGTGTTATGACACTGAAAGCTTTAAGTAAACGGCGCCTGCCAAATGCCCACAGCCGCCGGCACAGAAAGAGATGGGTTGCGGCGAGAGGGCCCAGTGGCCGAAAGGGAAAAGTGCGTTGCAGCTACGTAGGTATACCGCTGTCCGTCTGGGTGAGGCCCTCCCTGGTGCAGCTGAAACGTTCAGCTGCGAAGCGAATGAACACAGCCGACCGCCGATGGGCGGCGAGGCTGGCATGGGGATCAAGGCTCTTGCAGCCTGCCACATGCGCCAATGTGCACACGAACAAGGCCGCAGTCATCGGCGCGGCACGCCTCCGGATTCATGGTCTCCGTCGCAACGTCAGAGATTCCCTGACCTTGCGCAGGCGAGATTGACAGCTGTGTTGTATTCTGCTCGTCACCTGCACAACGCACATTCTTCAAGAATTCAATATTGAAAAAAGGTTTGATGAATGTCCAATTTTCCAAGCTCAACCCCAAACGAACGTCGCAAAGCGTCGCTGCTCTGGCAGAACATGCGTGTGGAGAAGCTAAAGGGAAAGAGGCAGCCATACTCTCACTGCATTGACAGGAATGAGAAACAACGTGTCGTAGTGCCGACAAAATCGAACGCAAGGCAGTGTCACACCGTCGGAATTTACAGCCTGCAGTGGCCGATGGAGCCCGCAGCCAGGACCGCCTCAATTTTTATCAGGTCCTGCACAACAAGCACACCGCAATTGTGCTGGGACGGGCACTATAACGTACGTCGCGTTTCGAAGGCCGAATCTATGGTCAACATTAATGATACAGCATGCGATGGGTCTATGGTTTAGATATGCGTCTCCAAAGCTGGAGGGGGCTTATCTAGCATATTCGATGCGGGCATGCTGCAAAGGTTTGTTTCGGAAGGACGCACATCCGTGGTGGTTCCGAACTCATTCTGGACCGTTGAAGTGAGGAATCGGATCAGGCCCGCGAGTCAATTGCATGGATACGTTTCTGTGATGAGGCACGCAGGGCATTACATTCTATGTTTTGACCAGCGGAAGTGCAAGCTGCCACCTTGGTGAGACCACAGATATATAGCGGATGCAGTGCTATTTGAACACACTACAAGTAAAATTCCCGCAAGTGCCACAGCGCATTTTCTCTGTGAAGGCGCTGCCTGCCTGAGGCTGGGCGCGACTGGAAATCTGGCAGCGAGCAAGATGCTGCCGTCAGCCTGCCAGATGCCCCGGGCGGGCATCACAAACCGCCAAAAAGATTGTCTGAGCCCCACCTGCACGCAATCGAGTCCTGGCTGCGTCAGGAGCATTGAGCATAGGTCAGAGAGGCTCGTATGTCTGTGTGTGCTGGTGCGGACAGCTGTGAGAGACAGCGAGTCGTGATTGCGATGCCGGCGCCTCAGATCAAGGATCCTGATCGCGCCCTGGAGAGGCAAGCCCAGCTGCAATATCTCAATTCTGCTGAGAGATGTCACATATTGCAAAGCTGCCAGGATGACGCTCAAAAGCGCACCAGAAGGTTGGGTACCGCCTGCCGGGCGCAATGACGTTCATCACCAGCGCTATGATCTGCGATGGCAGCACTGGCTAGTGGTGTGCTGCAGGATGCTGCCATCTGGTTATCTGGAAGGCAGGACACAGGAAAAGGGGGCAATTCGCACAAATGACGCACCTGCATGCCGAGGCTGCCGATCATGATGGCCGGAACATAGATAAAGGATGCCCATCGGCCGTGTGGGACGGCGGAGGCCACCATCAGCGCCGTCGCGCCGCCTGCCAGCACGTCAACATGCTGCTTGTTCAGTCTGGTGAGTTATTGTTGTGCAGTTTCTGGGATTCCGTCAGTTGGTCGGCAGTGGCAGGCAACGATGCCAGAACCATAGGAACCAAGCAAGGAAGCCGACTCTTCCTGCCCCAGCGCTGCCTAGGCCAACACATCCAGGCTGACGACTGCACGGTGCTCGTCAGCATCAGCAGGACGAGCGCTATGCCATGGCACCAACAGGCGCCAGGAAGCAGAAACAGGAACAGAGACAGGTACGCGCCTGGGGGATGCACAGTGCGCGTCAGCATCATGAGGAAGAGCGCCACGCCGACGGCCACCGGCGCTGCCACCCAGGACACACTGTCCGGGAAGATGTTGCGCACCACGCAACCGGTGAGCACCGAGACGAGCTGCCCGCCTGCGGAGGAGCAGGGATTGTGCCTTGAGGCCGCCTCGAACATGACAGGTTGGGCTGCCATGCGAGCAGAAATGGCACTGCACGTTTCTGCATCAGGCACAGACGCAGGGGCTGAGGGCGGCACTGATGCCCTGATCCGCAGCTTTCTGCTCACATACAACGGCCATTGCGTGCCTGTGCACCATGCCTGCAGCCCATGGCTTGGGCGGCGACACTCCGGCAACAGGGCAGTGTTGTCGCAAGTGATGTCTCGGACAAGGACAAGAAATGCCCTGACTTATGCCCAGGATGTAAACGGGAGGCTGCGGCGCACCGAGGAAGTTGCGTGGCTGCGACAGCTTGGACTCGGGCACGCCGAAGAGCAGCACCGCGCTGGCGCCGAAGGTAGGGTTTAGGATGCGCATGTCCAGGTCCAGCAGCGTGTACCGGTTGATGCCCGCAATCCACAGGATGCCCAGAAACCTGAGTTCGTTGGGAAAGACAATGCACAATTGGTCATCCCACAGTTGCTCATCTGTGCCGCCAGCAATCAGAAGCTTCTTCCAGTCGCTCAGAGGTGACATATTGCAGTAAAGGACTGCACCGCACAGATTGTCGTGCACAGATTACATGACCGTCAGTCGGCTCACCCGCCAAACGGCATTATGAGCATGCCCCACCAGTGCGACGGCCGCGGGTGCGCTGTGTCCAGACCCTGCGCAGAGGCGGCCGGCAGGCGTTTGCGACCAGCCATTCTGCAAGATGTGTGACGGAATATTGATGCACAATCACACGACGCACAGTGTCACAGATGCACACAGCGAGGGTGCCCCTTGCCATTGGAGGTCTGCAGGACCGCCGCATTTCAACACTCCAGCGACTGTCAGCTTGCAGGGAGACACACCCCTCGCCACTTGCGCAGTAGCGCGCGGAGCGGGCGCCAGGCGCCCTTGGCTGCGCCCTTGGCTGCGCCCTTGGCTGGCTCAGCCAGCTTGGCGGTCATGGACTTGTGCGACCGCTGCGCCTCCATCGACCTCATCGATAGCTGCGGAGATGGAACAGTGCAAGTCAGACAAACACATCGTTCGCTTGAGTTAGTAAGCATTTGCTTGAGACAGGTGTCGTGCGGCTGGGCGCCTCTATCGACTCAACGACAGCTGCGGGTGCAACGAAAAACCCTATATGAAAACAGGCAGCACAGGTCAGGGGACGCTCCGACTGTTCATAAGCACACAGCATTCGCTCGACACATCAGGAGCTGACACATCCTGGTGTCTTAGCTGCAAGCAGGAGGCATGATTGCTGCTGCGTCGCCAGCGCGTTCTGTGCAGTCGGCAAGCCGACCCCGATCATTAGTGGTCGGCCTCGAACTTGCAGTGGAAGCCACTGAACGCTCCATGCCGTGGCTCTTGGGCCCCCAGCGTCGCCACCCAGCAGGTCGCCTGGGCCAACAGGGCGCCTACAGGGCGCCGTCAGCCAGGGCGCCGTCAGCCACCGCTGCCGCTGAGCCTGCTGTCTTTGTCGTTGCAGAACAGGAACGCAGAACAGACAGCAGGACATTGTTCTTTGCGGGCTCACCCCTGCATTGTCCTGCAGCGGGCCGCCCTGCCCGGGCAGCTCGTAGCCCGGCGACCGAATGCTGCTCAAGCTGCCGCCGCCGTCGCTGCCGCCGGCCCTGCTGCCTCCATTGAAGAACTCGCTGCCGCCGTGCTTGCTACCGTTGGCCAGCCGCGAGCCGCCGTGCGCCGAGCGGTCACCGCCGTGGTGCGAACCGCCATGGTGCGACCCGCCGTGAGCCGAGGCGTCAGCGACGACGTAGGCTGTGCCGCTGTGCCGCGAGCCGCCGAAAGCCGAGCCGCCGTGGCGGGACCCGCCGTCATAGGCGGAGCCGCCGTGGCGGCTGCCGGCACGTGAGGAGTGTCGCGAGCTGTGCACTGAGCCCTCGTCGTCGCGCCCAAACTCGCGGTTGCCCGCATTCCACCGCAGGTTGTCCTGCAGGCAGGCATCAGATGAGTGGCCTTCAGATGAGTGGCCGTCATTCGATGCGGCCGCAGAGATGCAGCATGGAGCAGCTGACGGCGGCAGATGCGGGAGGTGCATGCGCCGAAGCATGCTTATCGATCATGCATCTAAGCAAAGTTGTGCAGGAGCCCTGCTGCTGGCCCCACGCCGTCATGCGTTGCAAAGTTGGCGGCCATGCCATTGTGGTTGGCATGTGCGAGTGCATGCTCCTCAAGCGAGTTGATCGTTCCAATGACAGCTTCCACCAGAAAGCGTGTACACGCAGCTCACCAGGCTGCCGGTCCTCCAGCGGCGGAGCGGCGCCTCCCCATCCCCATTCCCTTCGCCGCCGGGTCTTGCATCCTGTTGCCTGCGTTGTTATATTGGTTCTGACACAGGAGCTGAATTCTTCACACCCGAGCCACGGAAACATGTTGCCAGGGATGGCCAAGCTGCTTCCGGCACGACCTCCTGGCTGACTCACGACAGGCTGACACACGTAATTCCTGTGTGATCAACAGCCAACGGAGCAACGCACTTCTCTATGTCAAGCTCGGCCTCCGACGAGCTCTTGTCAGCGTCGTGCGCAGGCTGGCTGCCCTCCATCGCGGCACGCTGTAGCAGTAGAGCTTAGCGCGCGGCACGTGAGGTGCGCAGAAGACGGAGTTTGCTGACCAAGCGGTGACGTTGCGGACTTCGCAGGCGAGAGCGGAAGTCGTCCAACAGCCTGTGTTGTCGACATGATCCTGTGGCGGATTGGGGCCAGCGCTGGTGCATGTGACGCTGCACGTGCAGTTGAAAGGGCAGAAATTGAGATTGTACCGGGACCACCTCGGTTTGGAGTGCCCAAGCTGGTCGCACCAACGCATCAACATGAACACCGTGATTCATATTCTAGCGTGCAGCCAGGCTTGACTACCTATCACTTGACACTGGACATGCATGTGCTGCGGCGCCAGACCAAATCCTTCAGGCAGCGTTGACAATCTCCGGCGGCTGCAGGCCCTCCGGCATGTTTACCGGGAAGTTCAGCGTCTTGCCATAGAAATACAGCTCGCCGTCCAGCGCGCGTCGGATGTTGGGCGCCTGTCAGGCAGCAGAAACGGTGTCATTGCAGGTGCTGGCATCGGCCAAGGCGACTGGCGGAAAAGGCATCATCACAAACTGACAGCATCGGCGACTGGCGGCTGCGAGCACTGCCGAAGTAGGCGGCCCTGGAGGCCCCCGGGCCCAGCTGATTGTTAGATCAAGGGACAGAGGCCCGTTGCGCAGTTTACTGCGCATGCAGCGCCGCGCGTGCAGCGCCATGCGCCACGGCAGGTGCAGCGGTCGGCGCAGACTTCGATGCGAGTTCGGCACAGCTATTCTCTCCTCATTGGACCAGGGGTGCACCTGGCGGAAGCCGTGCTGCTCGCCGGGGAAGAGCACCAGCGCGGTAGACAAGCCCTTGGCCTTGAGCGCCTCATAGCAGTCCACCGCTTGGTTGGGCGGCACCACCTTGTCCTCCTCCCCCTGCAGCAAACATGACTGCAGTTTGATGTATAGACAATTAGGTTCAGTGGCGGTTCTGGTGACGCATACAACATTTTCGTGTCGAAATTCGGGTCAAATAGGGCCCCACCTTGCCCTCCTACCCCTGAGCATGCGGAAACCTGGCAGCGGCCGCTCATGAACTACAGTCTGCTTTTCAGTTCGGCCTCCCCCTGCATTATGTAATCACATTTCAAGGAACCACACACGACCCGCTGCAACCAGGCTTGGGGCCCTGGGCTTGACACACTATGTGATTGAACTTTACCTGGAAGAAGACGACAGGCGAGTCGAAGCTGTCCAGCGAGTTGATGGGCGAGCGCTCCTTGTAGATGGCCTTGTCCTCGGGCCACTGCCCGATCAGACCGTCCAGGTACCTGCAATGAAACATGGGTTCTCTGAGCAGTCTCGTCCTGCACATTCATGGAGCTCCGGTCGTCTTGAAGAGCTGTTGCGCATGCTGGAGCTTGAAGGTTCGAAAACAAGGAGCGGATGTCCACCCTAGCACGCTGCGTGCATGGTGCGACTATATGATGAGCAGCAGAAAACCCATGGCAGAATCGACGGGAACAAGGGGACCCTGCAGCAGACTCAAAGCTCGGACCTGCTTTCGAATTTGTGCGTCTCGGCCGCCAGCAGCTGCAGGTCGGCCACGCCGTAGTGGCTGGCGCCTGCGCTGAACACCTTCCTGCGGAGTGAAGAATCGTACTATTGAATACAAGTCGAAAGAAACATAATTTTCTCTTGCAGTGCATTTCGAGGAACCATCGCCCAAGTGCCCTGTCCGACGCCTGGGGAGCCATTCCGTCACAGCTGCGATCACAAGTTCAGCTGCACGTACATGCCCGTGCTGATTCTTCTGTCGCAATAGATGCTGCGCACCTGAAGGCGAGGCAGGCCAGCGTGGTGTAGCCACCGGCGCTGCCGCCCGTAATGCACAGCTTTTTCGAGTCCGCCAGCCCCTTGTCTGCCAGGTACCTGCAACGAGAACCCCAAAGTCAGCCTGAGAAGACAGTGTGTCGTCCATGCAAAAAACAACCATGCCCTTGCAATCATGTGAATGCATTGTCCAGGTAACATAATAGTTTTCAAGCATATAAAAGCACGCTATTGCAGTAGACTATTCGCTATTGCAATACACAACCGTCAAAACGTAGAGAAGCAACTTGAGAGAATATCTCACGTGGCCGCGTTGGAGCAGTCGTCCACATCGACAATGCCCCAGTTGCCCGCGAGCCGCTTCCGGTACTTCCGCCCGTAGCCAGTGCTGCCGCCGTAGTTCACGTCTGCCACAGCGTAGCCTGCGTGACGACGCCCACACGTCTGGCCCAACTCCAAAACATTATTCTCGAATGCGCCAAACCCTCGGCGCTGGAAGTCATTGCGTACAGTCTGGCGCCCGGATAGAAACTCAGAAATTGTTGAATCGATCAAGGGTACAAGTAACCCTTCAGCAATTTGTTCAGCACTTTGTGCTTTTTTTCCAGGTGCCTCTGCTCTTCCAGATTGGAAAAAAAACTCGATTTTGCCAATCAACAATCTTGACGACGCTCTGGCAACCCTTCGGCATACTCAGATCCACGCACAGCACCTCGAATCCACGCACCTCTGCTGGTCCAGAACTGAATGCCCAGGCTGAAGGCCGTTGACGCCGAGGCTGTGGGGCCGCCATGAATCTTGACCTGGGACCAGTGACACACGATTGGATAAATTTTGCGTGAATGGTTGGTGGTTTGTCTGGAACAGCCTGTAGCGACGTGTGTGCCCTCGCAGGGCCATGCAAGTCACATTTCCCTGCTGCTGATGCGGTGCGACACGTTGCAAGGCAGGAGCCTGACCAGCAGCGGCGGCGCGGCGCCGCGCGGAAGCTGGAAGTCCTTGTTCGCTGGCGGGTAGTGGTTCATGTACGCCGTCTTGCCGTCGGTGGTGGGGAACGCGATGCTCTCCGGCTGTGATAGGTACCCCTCGTCCACCTGGCGGCAATGAAACCGAGAAAGTATTAGCCGTATTGTTCTTGCTGTTGCTGCTGTTCACTTTTGTGCTGCTAATGATATCCATCAATTCGTGCCTTCAGTGGTTGGGAACGGCGATGCTCTCCGGCTGTGAGAGGTAACCCTCGTCCAGCTGAGGTTTGGGATTTGGAGACTTCGACTCGGAACTGATGCACCATGGACAATGGAAGAACCAAGGAGGAGCAGCCGAACAGCTGGTGGCAGGCATGGACATATCTGTGAAGTCAGATAGAGATTTGCGTGCAACACATACAGGGTGGCTTACGGGCGTCCGCCATGAATCCACCAGCGGGCGCGTTGCAACTCTTGCCTGGAGCAGCAACAGTCAGTTCAAGACACGTCCCAGAGCTCAGTCAAATCACCTGCGCGCGGCTGGAGCGCTGCAGCGTCTGCCACTGCTCCGGCTTTGACGCAATGAGTTCCTCCACGGAAGACACCTCAAGCAGCGCCACCTCGCTCGGCTTCAGCGGAGACGTGCCCGATGTCCCGACCACCAGCTTGCCGCCCACCTGCAGATGGACCAATTGCTCCTTGACTGACTTCTGGTTGGTCAATGATTGCAAGTCGACTAGAATGTGGATCCGCCTTGCTTGGCGTGAGCGGCAATGTGCCCGGCATTCCCACCGTCAGTCCAGCGCTCACCCACGAACGAAGCTCGCTCGCAAGAGCCAAGGTTGAAGATGGAACTGTTTCCGAGGATTTCATCGGTGACGTGCCCGGAGTGCCCGCCAGCAGCTTGTCACCGCACTGCCCAAGTGAAGCGCCAGCGATGCGGCTGGCTCAAGGGCGGCGCTGGCAGCTGAAGCACACCGCGCAGCGAGCATGAACTCGAGCGGTTGCAGACAGTGGCGTCCAGCAGGAAAACACTTTCTTCCGGGATTCACAATAACACCGTTGGCCATCCCCGAGGCGGCACCTGCTGCACGGACACGTTGCCGTAGGCGGCGTAGGGCGTGCTGAGCTCCTTGGCGCTGCCGTCCGCCGGGTTGATGACCGCCAGCGTCGAGCCCGCCGAGTCCGGCGCGCTGCAGAGACAGTGAAGCGTTCGTAACTCTTGCGCTTTGCATCATTTGCACGTTGCATGCGATCTGCTGGGTTGATGACCGCCAGCGTCGCGCCCGCCGTCTCCGACGCGCTGCAGCAACAACAACAGCAACAACTCAATGCGGAGGAGGCACTGTTGATCTGGTCCCTGGTCCATCAGCGCTCAGCAGGAAGGACCCATGCACTGCGGCATGGTGTGAGCTGTAGCTCAGATGCTCAGTCCGCATCAGCTGGCAAAGAATATGTCGTCACAGTATCGTCACACACCTGTAGACAGCAAGGAACGCGCCGCCGGGCAGTGGCTGGTACGAGCGGCCGCCAAACATCCAGGCGGGCGGCGCAAACTCGGCCTCGATGTTCAGCAGCGGCTTCACCTGCACACCCAGCAGCATTGCGGCGTGTTAATGGTCACCTGTGACAAGCCAGGCACCGATTCCAATGCTTGAAACGGCACTGCCCCTTTCTGGTTTCTATGTAAGATGTTGCTCCAAGGCACGGCTCAGCGCGGCTCAGCAGGGCTGCTCGCCATTGCCTGGTAGCCTCATCCAGCAGAGCGCAGCTGCAACTGGAACTCTTGGATGAACCTGCCGTATTCGCGTCTTGTCTTGGGATTGCGCTCCTCACCTGGCCGGGCGACGTCTCGGTGTAGATGTTCCACCAGTCGGTGCGGTCGCTGACGAAGGACAGCCCCGCGTCGCTCCACAGCGGCTGCACCACGCTCTCGCCGGGGCCGCCCGCCACCTGTCCTCATTCAAAATAAGGGGTTCTTGGAGAAGACATTGCGACTTTGGTTCAGGTTTAGCAAGCTGTTTTTGCTTGTTTGCTTGGGCGCACACACCCTGCAGCACAATGGCCTGAGCCTGTGTTACAAGCGCAAAGAAGCCACGAGCCGCCGAGCAGGAGCGGGCGACTGTGGTCAATGGCCAAGGCTGCACATGCGCCAGAGGAGTCAAAAATAGCCTGCTTGACCACAAAGGAGAAGAGATATGCAGACCTTGCGCGGCTGGCCAAGGTCGCCGGAGTCAGACACATCGGCCACCCACAGCTCGGTGTCGTCCCACGGCATGTTTGGGTGGTCCCAGCACACCCACGCCAGCTGCAGCAGTCAGAAGATACGATCCCGTCAATGAGTCGCATTCCCTTTTCAAAGGTGCAGTGCAGGCGGCTTGAGCTGGCGCATCATGCCACATCATCCTGCCAGATGGAAGCTGCCCAGGTGCGCACAACCGAAAGAAAGCAGGCGGGCGAATGCAAATCATATTGGAAAAACCGGTCTACTGTGCTGGTTGTAGACATGCCTGTGCAATATGGTCTGCATTCGTCAGCGTTCTGCATTTGTGCATTCCTGAAACAAAATCAGGAGATCTAGCTTGCCTTGGTGCTGTCGGCGTTGAGGCGCGGTGCCGAGTAGAAGTCCCGGCCCTCCGCCAGCACCGTGCTCTCGCCGGTCTTCAGGTCTGCAGACGGAAGGACAACGAGCAGTTGTTGCCTGAAAGGCGGCTGCTGACGCACGGTGCTTCTTACAGGCGGCCCTGCCAGGCTGGTCCCTGCACCCTGATGAGGGCAGAACACGCCACCTACTCAACCATCTTCCCAATGCCCAGATGATTCACTCATGTGAAATTGCGCACCAACTAGTGTCCAGAGAAGTTCGTTTCAAGACTGCGCACCAACGGCCGCAACGGAGTTGACGGGCTCGCCCTCGCCCGAGTGGTCCTCCCGCACGGCGACCAGCCGGTCGAACCTCTTGTCGATCACCGCGTCTGCGTAGCGGTGCTGCGAGTCGGCGCCCGTCAGCGGCTCCGGCGCCGAGAAAGCACCGTCGGCGCCGACCGCCTGCTTGTACACGCGCTGGTCCCTGCAGCAGCACGGCGCAGAGGTATGTGTCAGAATGTGAATGCCCGCGCCCGTCAGCTCGTTCCGGCACTGAACAAGCGCCGTTTGCGCACACCGCCTGCTGATACACGCGCTGGTCCCTGCGCCGCGGCATGGGAGGGTTGCATCGCACGCATGGAACAGTCTTGGACGGCGGAAACACGGCTTCTGTTGTTCCAAAGCAGGTTGAGAAAAGGGACCTGCCGTCTGCAAGCACATATGACGCCTTTGCTCACAACAGGAGCTTGTGCCATCGGATGATCAAAGCTCAGTGCCCCGGGTTGCCAACACCGGCGCGGTTGGCCTCATGGCCCAACTCACTTGAAGTTCGACCAGAAGATGGCGCCCTCGCCCGCGACGCTCTCGCCGCCGCCATACTCGTGCACGCGCGTGCGCGCGTTGAAGCCGCTGTCCGCGCCCGGCAGCACATCCGCCACCGTGCCGTCTGGCGACCTGCAGATGTGTGCGGGCACCATGTTGGTGATGAATGCCGATGAATGCATTGAAGGACAGCGGGAATGTCAGAGAGTCAGCAAGCATTGGTTGTGCCGCTGGCTGAAGCGCTCTCTGGTGCCCAGGACCGGCGGCATGTCCCGCCCTCGCTGCCCGGTAGCCTGAGCGCGCCCATGCATGCAGACACGGCCTCGTTTGCGGCCTGCGGCAGCGCGGCAGCGGCGCTGCTGCTAATTCACAAAGCGTCCCCACCTGCTGACGAGCACTTGGCGGCCGCCTTCAGTCGGCCGCCCCTCCAGCCAGAAGATGCGGCCGTCCGGCGCGACCGTCGGCGCGCCTAGCCCGATGGACTGGCTGACAATGAGCTCCGAGGAGATGGGGGATGCCCAGGCGCCGCCGGGCGCCTCCTTTCGCGCCGCCGCCATGGCTGCCACGCCGATGTGCCGCCTTCCGGGCGCGGCCTGTTGCCTGCTTTGCAGGAAATGGCACCGTCTCGGAAGTGTGCTCCGCGATGGCTCTGTGCATTCTGACGACGGAGCCGCCGATCCGCCAGTGGCGATCAGCAGGCAGGGCCATGACTGTCAAGCAGCGGTGAAGCTGACTGTGCCTTGATCGCCTGCTGGGGATGCATGTTGGTTCAAAACGCCTGATGCCCGGCATTCAACGCTGCCGGATGATGTCGCAAATGGAAAAAGCTGGTCGCTCATTCCATGTTGTGCAACCGCGCGTCACTATGCATGACGGCATGCCTATGTGATTGCGATGCGACGAGATTAGCTGTTCGAGCATGTACTGTGCGAAGTGACCATATCAATGACCAATGCAATGTGCCAGAACGTCGGCCGATCAAACATCATCATGCACAGCAGCGCGCCAACGACATCATATGCAGAACCCGCAGACTGCGACCGCAAGCCCGGAAATTGGGGCAGCGAACGGTTCACTTGGTTCATTCGCTAATACCTGGTCTGCAGCAGATCACGCCTCTGCTGCTGGCTGCACCTCGTCAGGAGAGGCGATCCGAAAGATATTTTCAGGGCCGATCGAAGTGCCCCAGCGCTGGTGAGACCGCGCGCAGCTGACAGTATGTGTGATGTGCACGATACGCAGCTCAGCATCCTCACTGATACGGGCATGACTTCTGGCCAGTTTGCTCCCGAAATGGCTAGACACGTGCCCAGCAAGGGGTGCGAAGAGCGTTGAATCAGGGGGAGTAGAAGCTTCTACTCCCCCTGATAAAGGTCTACACGGAGATGTAGACCAGTGCCTGTTTCCATCGTGTTTCCGACACCAAGATGATCGCAGATCATCGCGCAGCCTTGCGCAGCCATCCATTCAACCAGTTGCACATAAATCACTTGCATTTTTTTTCTGCGATTCGTCGCGCAGATCGCACTTTCCGACGACCCGCAGCCCAACGCCGATTAGATTGTGCATCGAACCCTGCGAGCTGGCTAGCTGTCAGGGCACCAACCATACGAAATTCGGTTATTTGTCTGCTTCTCAAGTCCACATTGCGTTTGAAGCCGTCGCTTGACACGAATCGGATATCGCTTCCTGACGCCTCAGCAGAACGGTAGGCAGGACTTCGACAGCCGTCGTCACACCTGGACATCACGAGAAAGTATATATTCACAGAGCCGCGCCAGCACTGAGATTGTTTCGAGACCTGCAGCGGGAATGAATCTCAGCGTAGCGTGCTTTGCAGCGCTGCTGCTGGCGCTTGCACTCGTCCTGCGGGACGCGCCGGCAGCGGCGGCAGCGTCCGCGGAGGCGCTGGGGGAAGACACCTACCTCTCAGACGACGGGCATTTCCCAGGATGGAGGTAATCAAACGGCCTGCGGGTGCGAGTGTACTGCTGCTGATGACCTCGGTTGCTGCATCAGAGCGTCTTCTGAGGACATTTCTCCAACAAGAACGGCGCTCTCTGTTCTGAACATAAGCGATCCGCGGTGCAGAGGAATTCTGCCGGATGTTAAGCGCAGCGCTCTGCGCAGCCAACAGGCACGCGCGCAAGAAGCTGCCCCTCAAGGCAGCGCGCAGAAAGCAATTCACACCCTGAGCCAGGTGAGGTGCCGCTCTGCATGACGCGCACATCTGCAGCGCGACATGCCCGCAGGCAGGAGACAGACTGCTCGATGGACAGAGCGTTTCGCCCTGCCGAATGGAGTTCTTCAGGCAGCACACTGGAGTCTGTCCTTTTGCTGTGGATAAATCATATGCATCTGCACATACGCATAACTGGATGATGCATCTGTTCGAGTGCAGGAGTGGAGAGGACAGGCCAAGCAGCTGGCCTGGTCACCGCGCGCCTTCCTGTTTGAGGGCTTCTTGTCAGATGAGGAGTGTGACCACCTCATCAACAAGGCGAGTGCGACACACTCGACCATTTGTCGACAGCGCGGCTTGTGGGTTCAGAAGCACACAATGTGATGCATGACGAGCCAGCCAGCATAATGCACAAACAGGCCTGCTGCAACGTCGTGCAGGCAAAAGCCCGTCTGGAGAGGAGCATGGTCGTGGACGATGACAAGGGCGGCAGCAAACTCGACAACGTGCGCACCAGCAGCGGCACCTTCCTCAGCTTCCATGAGGACCAGGTATGCACCAAGAGCTAGTGACACCCATCGTGAACTCTTCCAGATGAAGATCTATCTAGCATGCACTGATTGGCTCGCAAACGCGCACGGACACAGTGGAGCAGGCAGTCTCTGTGCCTATGGCCGCAGTGAGCAGGCTCTCAAGAGGGCTGCTCAGAGAGAGAGGAAAGGAAAAGGTGACGCAGAATCATTACGCAGGTGGTGGCGCGCATCGAGGAGCGCATCTCGCGTGTCACCTTCCTGCCGCAGGAGAATGGCGAGGGGCTGCAGGTGCTGCGTTATGAGGTGAGACACGTGTTCTGTATTTAGTGACGCATGCGAGACTGTGCCGCGTGCGCCAGCAATATTCATGCTGTTGTGTACGTGTTGACCTGGGTGTGTGGTGAAAGACAGAGGTGCAGATTATCGCTGATCTGATGGCCTCTGGTCTGGCATCTGCCGCAGGAGGGCCAGGAGTACCGGCCTCATGAGGATTTTTTCTCGGACGGGATCAACGCCGACCCCCGGCACGGCGGCCAGCGCGCCGCCACCATGCTCATGTACCTGTGTGTCTCAGCCTTGCGCTTTCTGAGATCCTTCTGATTCTACATCATGTCTGTGGTCATCGCCTGCAGCAAACTTCAGCCCTGCGTCACAAGCCCGGCGCTGCATTCGGATGCAAAACGACCTGGAGGACATAGATCTAAATCCTACACTTGCTGCGACCCAGGACGACGCCTGAGGAGGGCGGTGAAACTGTGTTTCCGCAAGGGCGGCCGCGCACCAGCGGCCCCGGCTGGTCTGATTGCGCCAAGCAGGTGCACACACGGCTGTCATCGCTGTCGGTTATCGAGTGCCGCTGAAAAGACCTGACACTGACAATGACACTGACCATGGAGACCGATCCTGACCATTGACCACGAACTCCGAAACGGACGCTGAAGGACACAATCGGTGCAGGGCCTGAGCGTAAAGGCGACGAGGGGCAACGCGGTGCTCTTCTACTCGATGCACCCCAACGGCACCGTCGACCCGCACAGCGAGCACGGCAGCTGCCCCACGCTCAAGGTGGGATACGTGAAGGAAGGTTCTCAATTGACACCGGCATGGCTATGCACCTGCGTTGTCATTGCCGCAACATTTGCACTGCTTCCTGCATGGCCTCGATCTTCTGAGCAAGTTGCGATGCTGCTGACCGCTGGAATGTACTGGGTGGCATGCAATCTGGATTGGAAGCAGTCGTGCAGCTGAGACTACAAGTGATTGCAATGACAGGGCGAGAAGTGGAGCGCGCCCAAGTGGATCCACGAGATGAGTCTGAAGGAGAATCCTGCAGCTGATGAGGCGGGATGCGCCGACTCGAATGCAAACTGTAACAGCTGGGCTGCGAAGGGTGAATGTGCGCACTTGCATCCTCTTGTAATCCTCTTGTATTCTGAATGTGCTGCTGCTCTGCTGCTGTGGCTCTGTCAAAGTTGCACACCTGGCATGAGAGTGGGCAAAGCTGTTGAATAGGACGGCAACTGTGCCATGCAGGTGACAAGAACGCTGCCTTTATGCTCAACAGGTCAGCCCTTTTGTTGAACGCGTAACGTCGACGTTCCTGGCCTTCCGAAGCTACCTGTTGATCAGGTGTCGAATTTGGGTGTTTAAAGCACGCCTCGGTTCATGCAGGTGCAAAAAATCGTGCCACACCTGCACAGTGCCCGAGACTGCATCCAACGTTGCAGCAGAGGATCAGGAGGAGTAGCATCCGATGTTCACACGCGCTGTAGGATGGGCATTCGACTCTGTGTGTGCCTCCGGTGCACGGGAAAATGCCGCATGACTCGTCATGGGGGAACCTGGGTCAGCCTGTGTGTGACTGCCAGATCAGTGAAACTGTCTTGAAATTTACCAAATTTGCCATGTGTTGCAGCGTCGGGGTAGTGGACCTTGTTCAGTCAGGTTCTGTCAGGCGTCAAGGCTGATTCCGCAGGTGCAGGCTAGCCACTAGTTTTTGGTGCAGCATGAACAAGTTTTTGGTGCAGCATGATCAAGCAACTCATTTTAACACATTCAAATGCAATATGATCTTTTATATGCTCAATCGACGCCTGACGTGAGTTGCGCCTCGTGCGAATATGGCCCAGCGCATCCAAGTGTAGCGCGGACATGCGAGACGGCATGCCGTCGAACCAAATGTCTCAAGAGATAATGTGAAACCCTTTTGACACGTTTGAGCTGGCGGTGCTCACAGGCCAAGCCCTCGACTGGCTTGTTAGGCACGGTGTCTGACACTTGTCTGACGATCACGTCTTCATGCCGTCTCCACGATGACTCTCGGCGTTCTTCCCTGCAGCGCCGGCCGCTGGGCGCCATTGTTGCACCTTTCAGCTCCTTTTGCACGTTTCAGGCTTGCCTCTCGTTGCAGCATCTAAGATTGCCTCGCTTTGGGCGTCGTATTCTCGCAACTCGCCAGTTGCAGAAACGCCAGCTTGCAATCTGAGGGCCCTTGGCAGTGCGCCTTGTTCTGCAGGTATTGTGACAGGTCCTGATCTAGCTGTGGTTGTCCCGCAGCCTTTGATAGGCTGCCAGTTGTTCGAAGGTCACCTCGTAGAAGGCCCCACCACTTCACCCTTAACCCCACGTCTGCTTCACGAAAGCTTTCGATTGCGGAACTCGAACAGCGAGGTCCTCGAGGAGCGGCGCACTTCAGCCGCGGGCTGGCGGGCAGGCCGCAATCTCATAGCGCGGTTGCTGCAGCGCATGGGCAGCAGGGGCTTGCTGCAGGCCCAGGCCGACCCACGCCGGGACACTCAGCAGTCCAGCAGTCAATCAAGCACAAACGCTCGGCACGCGAGGCGGCGCCGCAGCGGTGGTGCCAGCTGCCCACAGCGCGGCTCGCTGTGGCAACGAGTCTGCAGCGGGGCGCTGCTGCTGGCGGCGCTGACGCTGCTGCATGGCCCCGGACCGCGGCCGGCAGCAGCAGAGGCCGTGGAGGAGAATACGTTCATATCGGATACAGAACGCTTTCCAGGTTGGAGGGGCACGCTGCCAGGCGTGAAGTATGCAGCCGAGCAGGCTGGCGGCGATCCGAACCGCGCGCGCACCATGGCGCATGGGAGCCTGGGCGAGGTGAGACTGACGCATGCGGCAACATTGCGATGCAGCTACCCTGTAGCTACAGACGGATCGTGTTGTACTGCATTATTCTGCACTCACCATCGATGCAGGCAGGAGCGCCTGTGGCGGCCTTCCTACAGGCACAAATTCGGCGGTCTGCAACATGCTGCTGTGTGCATTGGCGGCAGGTTGAGTGGAACGGGGAGGTGCAGCAGCTGTCCTGGTCGCCGCGCCTGTTCCTGTACAAGCGCTTCCTGTCGGAGGCCGAGTGCGACCACCTCATGAACAAGGTGAAGAATGGCATCACACGCTGCTGCGTCTCAGCAGGGCGAATAGCGCATGTAGCTTTTCGGCTTGATTTGTTGTGCTTGGTGCATTTGACTGCCTCGAATCACCTCCCCAAGCTTCACCTGCCCTGCCCCGCCCGCCTCCAGGCGCGACCGCACCTGGAGAAGAGTGAGGTGGTAGACAACGACACCGGCGGCAGCAAGTCCGACGAAGTGCGCACCAGCAGCGGCGCCTTCTTTGACAACGCCGAAGACCCGGTGCGCAGCAATCAAACGCCGCTGCGGATCACGCCCAACCATGTGCATGCCGTTGTGGTTCCAACGACAGCCTTTGACAACGGAGCCTCAGACAGCGTAATCGCTGTGCTTAATGTCGCCTGATGCCGCTTGACATGGCTCTCTTCAGACTTTCCTAAATCTTCTTAACCTAAGCTCAATTGCCGCCCCAATAGGTCATTGCAAGCATCGAAGCACGCATAGCGCGTGTCAGCTTCCTGCCGGAGGAGAATGGCGAGGGGCTGCAGGTGCTGCGCTACGAGGTAAGAAGGCCCCCATCCTAATACCGCACCTCAAGTCGCATCTCAAGGCACACACTTTTGAACTGGCACCTGATGTTGCTGTTTGATGATTCGGATCTAGGCCAGACAACGCGCGGAGCGCCTACTTTTCGCTGTCGGTTCAGGCGCTCATGTACAGGCAAGCGGCCCGCCTGCTCAGCCGAGCATATCTGCGGCTAGCCTGTGGACATCTGCGCTTAGAAGCCCCTTTCATGCGCCTGCCTCTGCAGAAAGGACAACAGTACCGCCCACACCATGATTTCTTCTGGGATACGGTGAACAGCGACACGGCGCATGGTGGCCAGCGCATCGCCACCGTGCTCATGTACCTGTGAGTCCCCGGCTGTGACATCCCCTGTGTCCTAGTCCCCCGCTTCTGAGTCCCCTGCTGTTGTCGAGGCAGCCGCAGCCACAGCAGCCACAGCGCAGTGTCATGAAGCATGGCTGCGGCCAAGCAACGCACTGCTGCAGTGCCCCTTGCACACGCCCTCAACGCTCTCAACGTGCTTCTGCAACCGCTACCTGCCATTGCAGGTCGACACCGGAAGAGGGCGGCGAGACAGTCTTCCCGCAGGGGCTGCCCCGCAGCAGCGGCTCGGAATGGTCTGACTGTGCCAAGCAGGCGAGTTGTTACAGTAACACATCTGCATGTCATTTCCGGACTCACTGATATAGCTGTGCTTGAAGCTGTGCTTTCACTGTCACCTCACCATCACCGCCTGGCTCACACGGACAGCTGCATTCCGGGCATGCCATCAAACCCTAATCAGCCTGAGTGAGGCTGGAACAGTAGTGTGAATCGTCTCCTCGTTGTGCAGGGCCTGAGCGTCAAGAGCACACGGGGCGATGCGGTGCTGTTCTACGCGCTACACCCAAACGGCACCACTGACCTAGCCAGCGAGCACGGCAGCTGCCCCACACTGAAGGTGTCCCTTCACGAAAAGTCTCCTTGTCTTGTTGGTGGCGGACGCAGCCTGGCTCACTTTTAGCTTGTTTTGCACTGGATTCCGTTTGTGTGGCGCGGGGCTTACTGACTTGCATGGCTGCATACTGCGAGAGTGCCCCACGAGATTTTCCTGTTGCTGTGGCAGGGCGAGAAGTGGAGCAGCACGAAGTGGATCCACGTGGCGAGCCTGAGGGATGGCGCCGCCGCCGACGCCGCACTGCTGACGGGCTGCCACGACGCCGATAAGGGCTGCGAGGACTGGGCCTGGAACGACGAATGTGCGTGGAAACATTTGACGTGTTTTCTGCCCTCTCACCTGCAGCTGCATGATCTGCCTGCTGCTGCTTTGTGCGCCAGTCGATCCTGCTGATGTTTGGCGGACGGGCATCCTGCTGATTGTGCGCTTGGCTTCAAGTGGGTCCTCTTCCTGATGCAGGCACGAAGAACCCCGGTTTCATGCTCGCCAAGTGAGTCTTCGTTCGCTTTCATCTCTGGAACTTGCATGTCATACCTATGCACCTGCGCTCCGCCCGACCTGTTCCTATGCTGCCCTGCAATCGACAACTGGTGCGCCAAAGGCGCAACAGGACGAAGCTACATGACGCACGGAACGACATCTATGGATAGTGGGTTTGATATGCAATGTACCATCGCAGGTGCAAGCGGGCGTGCGGCGCCTGCGCCAGGTCGGCTGCGGAGGTGGCCGCCATGACCAAGGGCAGTGTGGCAGACACACGGTCTTCTGGTGCAGGCAAGGCAGCGCCAGACCAGGAGGACGGAGGCCCGGCAGAGGAGGAAGAGGATCCTGCCGATCAGCCGGTGGAGGTCGCGGAGTGATGTCCAAGGCTGGAGAGAGTCTATGGCTGTGATTTGGGCTGGCAGAAACAAGGAACGCCACTTCGTTTAACCGAACTGGGCATTTCAAACTGTTGGTTTCATCAGATTAATGCGGTTGTTGTCAACGGATTGCCAACGGAAACCCAAAAGAAGTATCCACTGGGAAAGTTGATAGGTCAAGGAAACAGAACATCCAATCCTGCAACGCCGAGGCCAATGCTGCCTGACCGACTACCTACCTATCCGAATTCTCCTGCACTGCGCACAGAGGCGACCATGCAATCCTCCTGACAAGTGCGACCTTTGCGTGCACCAACAGCTGCTGCCTTCATCCCAACCATCACAACCAACAACACCCCAGCCAAGCTTTCGAGGAACTCGGCGCGGTCACCGCGCCTTCGCGTCACCCTTGTTCTCCTTGGGGTTGTCCGGATCGCAGACCTGCACAGCCAAATCAAGGAGTCACTCCTGACGCAGTCACACGTTTGTTTCATAAGCCCTGGTTGCAGCTGCTGCAAGGCGTGTGCAGTGCGCTGACACGGACTGCAGCACGTGTCTGGGCCTCTAAAAGCATAGGACAAGTGGTCCATAGATGGTCACCACCGCAATTGCACCTTGCAGGCGGGCCGGCAGTATTTGTTCATGTAGTTGGGATTGGCCTGCAGCAGAGACACAAAGGTTTGACGTCAGCACGTGGATTGTGTGTCTATGAGCGGCTGCTCAGCAAAAGGGGAAAGGGCTTTTTTGCTTGGTGGGCTGCTCCTTTGCAAACGTGCGGCATGGCGTCTATCAAAGCCCAAAAGCAACCGCGCACCTTGCACTCGCCGGCGGCTGCCCACTCCTCGCACCTACCCGGCACCAGGAAAGGAACTGAGCAGAGCCGACAGCGAGACGCAGCACCGTAGGCCTCACAAATCCCAGCATTGCTGACAACCATGCTGGCTCACTGAGTAACCCGCCCCACACGGCGGCACTCAAAGGCGGCAGGGAGCAGAAATCTAGCATGCACAGCTTATGGCATGTGCAGGGACACACAAATCAGCAAGCGGCAGGGTCAGTATAAGGGGGTTGTAAGTTTCCCGAAGCCGCACCGGTCATCGGCGTCGATGCACTCGCCCCACTTGGCGCGCTGTTCCTCGCTGGACTGTCCGAAGGAGCCGGTGTGGATCCACTTTGTCGCGCTCCACTTCTCGCCCTGCCCCACAGAGGCCGCCCCAATTGTGGCTGTGCAACTTGTGTCACCCGCAAGTCCACTACAGACTTGAAAGGACACACTATTGAAAAGTACACGTAAGAAGGCAAGCAGGCAGCGTCGGCTGCACTGAAAAGGGTGCCCAGCCGCTGTGACCAGCGGCTGTTGTAGAAGGTTGCGCCTTGATCGTGGGGCAGCTGACGTGCACGCTGGTGGGGTGACCCAGCAAACTCAGAAGATGATACATTGAATCTATCGTTCTGTTCATTTCAAAAAGGCCGCGCCTTGAGCGTGGGGCAGCTGCCGTGCATGCTGGTGGGGTCCGTCTCCCCATTCGGTTTCAGGCTGTAGAACAGCAGCGCGTCCCCCCTGGTCGCTTTCACCGCCAAACCCTGTGCAGATTGGACATGTAAGGTCGTGTTTACACACGAGTTTTGGCGTTTGAAAATCGCCGACGGCGCCACCGCTGCACCGCCACAACTGACAGACAGCTGCACAGTGCAGAGGCGGCAATGTGCCTCACACGCTGCCGCCATTGCTGAAGCACGCATTTTTGGATGGAAAAGTTGATCAAAAAATTCCGCACCTGCTTAGCGCACTCTGACCATTCTGGCCCGGTGGTCTTGACCTGCGCCTTGGGGAACACCGTCTCGCCTCCCTCCTCCGGCGTCGTCCTGAAGCAGGAGGCACAGATTCCTTCAGACGCTTGCACTACGATTCCCGGATGCCTTGAGTGTTTCAGAACGACTTCACAAATGCAGGCTGGTGTGGTAGGCGGCAGGTCGCGCGCATTTGACAGCCGCCCTTTCTACAATCGCAATACAAACAAGGATAGGAGCAGACATAGATGAAACAAAGGGACGCACAGGTACATGAGGACGGTGGCGATGCGCTGGCCGCCGTTCTCGGGCCGCGCATTGACGCTGTCGTGGAAAAAGTCCTCGTGCGGCTTGTACTCCTGCCCGTTCTGCGCTCAAAATGTAAAAGGGTCTTTGACATGTTTCACAAGTACATTTCGGGAGCTGAGCGCAGCTCGCAGGCTGGCACCTGGCTGACGAGCAGGCGCAGCCTGCGACTGCTGGCCACACACAGGACTGCATCGGCCGGGCACAGGTCGAAGCTCGAGCCTCGACGTCAGCACCACCAGGTCAGCGCCACTAGCAAGAACGTATAACCGCTGGCAGTGTTGTGCATTGCCAGCTGAGACATACAGCAACAGCCCAGGCGGACTAACTGCGTAGTGAAGGGTGTGGATCGGAACCACTGACCAAATGCAGTTCCGCTGGTAGTAAAGACACCGGCGGATGAGCTCACCACATAGTGAAGGATCTGGAGGCCCTCGCCGTTGTCGACCGGCAGGAAGCTGATGTGCGACAGCCGCTTCTCGACTCGCCGGATCATCTGTCACGAACCAGACACAGCTAAGGCTCCTGTCCTGTGCTGGCAACATCTTGTTGGAGATACCATGCCTGTCGTTGAAACAGTATATTTGAACCCCCCTCACTGACATCCACATATGAACATGTCAGTCGCTGCAGCCAGCAACGTGCGTGGCTTCCAGGCTCTAGTGTTGCTGGCAGGCACAAAATGCGGCAAGCCCTCCTGCCTCCTGCCCCCCGCGCCGTCCACATCCAAACATGCAACAACCATCCACCCATGACTGACGCACCTCGTCCTGGCCGCGCGAGTAGAAGGAGCCGGTGGAGGTGCGCACATCCGAGTCCATGCTCTTGCCGGTGGCACTGTCCACCACCGTGCTCTTCGTCATGCGCTCCTTTGCCTGCAGGGGCAGAAGATCACTGCAATGTGCACTCACATATGGAGGGATAATGCAGAGCAGCCGACAGCCATGGGAACACGAATGGACACGCATGGCACAGGTGTGTGGCACTACGTCCCCGCTGAGACAGCGAGGAGCTCGTGCCGCGCTTGCATTGCAAAGGGACGTGCACGGGATGGAATACCCTCCGGTTGGACTGGCGGCGGGGCCAGAACGTAGGTGTTCAACGAACCGAGGTCCTTAACAGCAGGGAGCGCACATTGTTGATGAGGTAGTCGCACTCCCCATCGCTGAGCAGCTTCTTGTACAGGAACGCGCGCGGCGATCCGCTGATCTGCTTCACTTCCCCCCGCCACATCTCCTGCGCCGCTAGTCATTCCCCGTCAGAAACATGTCTGAGCCCGAAAGGCACCAGCCTCATGATGATGCGCGCAGCGACGCAGCGCATTGCACAGGCTGCAGGGGTGCTCGGGATATCCGCACACGCAACAGCACGATGCTGGCTGCCGGCATGAGGGCCTGTGGTCAACATGCTTTCCCGCTACACGCCATTGCGCATGAAGAAGTCCGCGCCGCTGTTCTGACCGCAAAGTTCGCGCCGCTATGACTGTTCTGACCGCGCACCTTGCCGGATTCGCCATAGCCGATGGTAACGGGGTCGCCGCCCAGCGGCTGCTGCTGTGGCAGCTCGCCCTTCCAGCCTGGAAATCTGTCAGTGTCCTCGATATACTCGTTGCTTTTGGGCGCCGCATCCACCGAGACGCTCGCACTCAGCAGCGCCACCACCGCAAACGCCGCGGCGGTGGCCAGCAAGCCGGGCTGCGCTGCCTGGCTGGCCGGGCTGCGTCGCGGCTGCCGGCTGAGGACCGGGCGTGCCATCGCTGCCTCTGATCTCTGACAGGGGCGGCAGTTCTCAAGGAGAAAACTGCTGGGTCCCCTGGGACTGTGTGTAGCCTTCAGAAGTGGCTGATCGAGCGCCTCAGGCGACGATCACATCAGTATGGCTGTCTCAATGCTGATGCGATGGTTTGTTCTGCAGTTGGGCTCTCAAGTCAAACGCCAGGATTGCAGCGGGGCAGGCACGCGGGTCGAAGGCCTGCCTGAGTTGCAGCCTACACGTCAGGGCGCGTACAGTCGGCAGGATGTACAACCTTTGCCCAGCTACAGACAATCAAGTCCGAGGCTTGAACACTGCCAGCTGGCTTGCTGGTGCTACTGGCCCGTGCTGCGCTTGCTCAATAGCTGCACGCAGGAAGGCAGCGACGTTAATGCCGATGCGACTTGCGATTGTCTACTGTTTTAAGAAGCGCGCCAGACCCGCCGTACGCGCACTGCGGCTTTCTTGTGCGCGCTTGAGAGCAGTGCATGCCTAGCGTCCCCTGGGCAGGGACGCTAGACATCTGCTGCCTTCAAACATGAATTGCTTTGTGCACATTCTGCGAGTTCCTCTGCCTCGAGGTGGTCGGTAGTCACTCATCGCTGAGAGTCTGCAGCATCTTGAACAGGTCATTGTAGCGCAGCACCAGCCACCAGCATTGCCTGTAGACAGCGGCTGTTCGAAATACAGCAGCGCAACCTTGGCGCCGGCAGCGCGTCTGTACGAGCGCTAGGATACACCGTTTCACAGAGACCCTCAAGAGTCGCCAAGCTGCCTCCGAAAGGGGCCACCGCTGGGCAGGTTGCCCAGCGGGAAGAGGAGGTGGGATGCAGTGCTTGTGCACGATCACAAGGCAGCTTTGCAAGTCAGTGCAGGCGACCTTAGGCTAATACGATCCTGCAACTAATCAGGAGTACCCAGATGAGGTGGAGGAGCGGCTGGTGAACGAGGAGTACAAGATATGGAAGAAAAATACGCCCTTCTTGTACGGTGAGCGCACGGATCGTCATCCACGTTCGGCCTGATGCCACATGCATGTCCGATAAAAGTATTGGAGAAACGCACGGTCAATGTTGCAGAGAGCAGGGATGCTGCAGGCATGGGATTTCAGTGATGTGTTCCCTCGCTTGCGCAGACCTCGTCATCACTCATGCACTGGAGTGGCCCAGCCTCACCGTGCAATGGCTACCGGTGAGGCATTTTCCTGCATCAGAACTTGCACGGCTATATCAGCATCGGCACTGGGCCTCCTGCGCTGTCGCGAGACGCAGGTTTGTGCTGTTGCCGGCCATGCCGTCCCAACCCTGCAGGACATGCGCCATGACACAGATTAACTTTAAATGCGAATGTCCTTCGAATGTGTGCAGGAGAAGGAGGAGGCGGGCGGCCGCTACAGCAAGCAGAAGATGGTGCTGGGCACGCACACCTCGGAGGGCGAGCAGAACTACCTCATGCTGGCCGAGGTGCGCGCTTCGCAAGGATTTTGGTCCTCCGGCTGCACAGCGGCTGGTTGCCGTGCTGAGAGCCCAGCAGCGAGGTTTGTATGAGCAGCTCCACTGCTGATTTGCCGCCATCGATGGCAGCTGCACCTGCCGCCGGCGGATGCGGGGGCAAATGTTATTCTTCAACACTGCTATTGTTCTTCAACACTCCTTTAAACCGACAGGTGCACCTGTCGCTGGTGGACACTGAGGCGACATGAGCCGCTATGACGAGGAGAGCAACGAGATGGGCGGCTTTGAACTCGGCCTCAAGTCCTGAAATCTTCAAAACTGCAACTGCAGGTGCACCTGCCGCTGGCGGATACTGAGGCGGATGTGAGCCGCTACGACGAGGAGAGCAACGAGGTGGGCGGCTTTGGCGCGGCGGCAGGCAAGGTGCAGGTGGTGCAGCAGATCAACCACGCGGGGGAGGTCAACCGTGCGCGCGTCATGCCGCAAAACTCCTTCATCATCGCCACCAAGACGGTGGGCGCCCGCTGCAGCTGCCTGACCGACAGGACTGCTGCAGTTGCCCTGCTTTCGTGCCGGTGTTGAAGCGTTTCTGCCATCAATGTGTTTGCCACAAGCCAGCGTCTGCCACAAAGCCAACTCTGCACCCAATCTCAGCATGGAGATGTTGCCGGGGGCGGGCAGGGCTCACTTTGCTGGCTGCTTCGCCGCCTCCAGGTGAACGCGGAGGTGTATGTCTTTGACTACACCAAACACGCGAGCAAGCCAGAGCCGTCTGGCGCCTGCTCCCCCGACATCCGCCTCACGGGCCACAACACAGAGGTGGGCTTGCGACTGCTCTCTGGTAGTGCTCTGCAGCCGAACATGCAGCTCTGAGCTTGTGCCAGGGACCAAGCCGGGAGGCTTTTGTGGTCAGCACAGCACCAGCAACATCAAAAGTCAGGACATCCACCAGCCCAACAATCTCACATGTGCTTCATCCAACGCGGCGCAGGGCTACGGCCTTGCGTGGAGCCCCTTCCGGCAGGGCTTCCTGCTGTCGGGCTCGGATGACGCGCAGATCTGCTTGTGGGACATCAACGCCGCTAATGGCCGCATGCTTGGCGCGCATGCCATCTACCACCAGCACCTGGGCGTTGTTGAGGTGAGGTTCAGGGCAGAGCTGACGCCCAGATTAGAAATCGAGGATTGAGACTCGTGCCAAAGAACACGCACCCATAGCCGCAGGCCCACACGGCCAGCATCCGATTCAGGGGGCCAGTGCACGCGCGCACAGACGCAGCCACCGGCACAGGAGTCGAGTGCAATGCACGGCGTCATGGCCTTGACCCTGAGCAACACAGTTGATATGCAGGACGTGGCGTGGCACAGCAAGCATGAGTACATGTTTGGCAGCGTCGGGGACGACAAGCAGCTCATCATCTGGGACACGCGGCAGCCCGCTGCCGCCAGTGCGTGTTCTTCAACCCTTGTTGTTTCCACTTCCGACACTCTAGGGGTGGTGTTGTCTGCGACATGAGCAGGGAAATTTACTCAAAGCGTCTGTTGTCCACCTGCTGTATGCTCGTGCAGCAGCAGTGTCATGGGCCAGCAGTGTGCTGTTTACAAACGCCGATTGCGTCCCCGCCTGAAGAGTATTCTCCTGACCTGTCACGTCCCCTTTTCTGTGCCCACACCGGACATCGTCCCTGCACGTTCGCAGGCATCGTGCACGCGGGGGAGGCGCACACTGCGGAGGTCAACTGCCTGGCCTTCAACCCCTTCAACGAGTATGTGCTGGCCACCGGCTCCGCCGACAAGACGGTGCGCCTCCCTGCCAACCAATGAACTCTCTTGATCGGTGAAATCCCCCTGCTTTCACACCAGGACAGCCGAGCACCATGGACTGGCAGCAGTCTTCACGCATCTGGCTGTCCCGCAGCTGCGGGCAGTACATGTTGCCCAGGCGCGTTTCAGAGAGGAGCAGGACACCTCAGAATGGCAAATGGCAGGTGGCGCTGCACGACCTACGGAACCTGACCAAGCGGCTGCACGTGCTGGAGCACCACGCCGAGGAGGTTTTCCAGATTGGGTGCGCTGCTGGCTAAAATCGAAAGGGGTTCGTTCTGTTCCGCTTTGCATCTGTGAGGAGGTGTTCCAGATCGGGTGCACTTCCCGAGCCTCGTGTTGCCGCCGCCGCTGGTGCCTGTGTTGGGCATGAGCCCGCTGCATGCACGGTGTCATTTGCAGCCCCGTTATTGGCATGACTCAGATCCGGCTCTGTGAGACTCTTGATCCCTTCTGGAGCTTGTGCGCTGATGTTGGTCACATTCTGCGCAGGTGGAGCCCCAAGAACGAGACGGTGCTGTCGTCGTGCGGCGCGGACCGGCGCCTCATGGTGTGGGACCTCTCCCGCATCGGCGACGAGCAGGTGCGCCACATTCTGAGGTTCTGCATGCTGCCCCGCCTTTCGGCGCTGCAGCTCTCTCTCACTTTCATTGTGCTGCTGGCATACCCTACATGCTTTCCTGATGCTTCACCTGGGGCCGCAGAGACCCACAACGATGGTGGGAGACGATCTGCTACAGCTGCAGTTCAACTACTGACCGCTGATGCACACAGGTAACAACGTTCTCTTTCTTTTCAGTACGTCACATTTCTATCATCTACTGTGTCTGCAGACCAACGAGGACGCAGAGGACGGGCCGCCAGAGCTGCTCTTCATCCACGGTGGCCACACCAGCAAAATCTCCGACTTTGCATGGAACCCGTCGGACGACTGGGTCGTCGCCTCCGTCGCGGAAGACAATATCCTGCAGGTTGGTGTTCAATGGTCACCAAATGAAGCCAGTTTAAATACTGGAATGCTGTCACCCTGCAACCGCCCGCAGGATTCGCAGCAGGCACACTGAGCGGATGTGTGCCAGTGCCGGTGTCTACAGCTGCGCAGAATCAACGTCTGAAGGCCTTTGCAGTGCAATGAGATTCATCTGCGATTGATTCGTCTGCTGCAGATCTGGCAGATGGCGGAAAACATCTACGACGTGGAGGACACAAAGGGCGCCGGCGCCTGAGCTCATGGGGGCGCACGCGTGCTATGAATGAACAAATCAGGCTTGCCGTCGAGCACTCCGGCGGCATGCCATGGCCGCATGTTTGAGCTTTGTTGCCAAGGGAAGGCTGGCGGATGGCAGTGCTTGCGACAGATGCCAAATGCCGTGCCTCTGTTTGCACCCTGACCGGCATTGGGAGTTGATTGTGGTTGGCCGGACGGCTCAACAGTCCAGCTGGGCCGTATACTTGCAGTCCACTTGCGGCATATATAGATGCAGTTTAGGCTTGAAAGTAAAATCAATATCCTTCGGACACAGCCGGCCAGTTGCATGTCCCATCACTTCGAAAGTCGACAGCACTGCTGTCGACTTTCAAACCTGGCAGGGCAGAAGTTTGTGCTGTTAACCCTACAGTACAGAATAGACATTCACGCAACCTGCTGACAACACACGCGCATAATGAAGGATCATTCAATGTTTGTGTCGCTCTACGGGGTGCCTCCTTTCCGACGGTGCATGGTTGATATCATCGATGTGGTCAAAGAGCAGACTAAGCACATGTTGTCAAACCGCAGAACAAAGCAGACAGCGTCACGAACTCACCCCGCCGTTGGCACCCGACACATAATAGGGACCCTCGTAATATCCTGCACCAGAAAGAAGTGAAAGTGTCAGTAGCGGAGCTGTGATGAGGGCATTATTGAAGCAATTGCCCGTGACAGGCAAGAGCTATGTGAGTTACGTTGATGAATGGGATGCGTACTGTGGGAGGTTTGTTGACGATGCGCCGTGCGTAGGCTGTGCTAGCGCTGCAACAGTGCTGTGGCTGTGTGGTACGAAGCTTCGAACCCTTAAGGGTTTACAAGCGATACATCATCAGCGCTGGCGCAGGTGACACTCGCAGCTCCTGCAGGGCCTGGCGGTTGCCGCCGCCAGGCTGCGTAGGTCTGACAACAAACAGTGGCTCCACCGGTTGAGCATCCTGACATGATTTCTGCTGCAGGTTGAGTGACAAGAGATTTTTGGACGGCACACTGCTGATTGCAGACGCCTTCATCCTGCATCTGATGCTGGCTGCCACGCCCTGCCACGCACCATCCAGGCCATGCCAATGCTGCTGTACATGCAGCGCTGGTTGTGATGCAGCACTGATCACCTCAAGCTGGTCATCATCGGCGCTGACGGGCACCGATGGCAGCATGATGGCGGCAGCGGACGAGGGCGCCATCTGCTGCTCCAGCGCAGCCGCTGCCGCGGCTGCGTTCTGGAGCAGCAGGAGTTTGTGGACCTGAACCCGAACAGACGGCGTGAAGCGCACGACATACGCAGCGAATAAGTGCTACCTGATTCGGTCAGCCTTGCAGAGGACAGAGGAAGCACATTGTCTCAGTTTGCCAGCGCAAAGATGCGAAACCGCAAAACCATGCAAAATATAAGCTCTGTGCGGAGGGTCGAGCTGCTGCCGATACATCTCTTACGTTCGATGCACACGCCTTGCAAGCCACTGCTAGTCGACTGCCCATCGATTGGCTCCGAGCTGCTGACCAGCAATCAAGCGTGGGAGGCGCCTAGGCGCTGGGAGGCCTCCAGCACAGCTGACAGTAAGAGCTCTCGCAGCATCAGGATCAGCCAACCTTCGTTCAGTGGGCTTCAGCAGACGCTCAACCAGCAATCCAGGGCTGCGCGGCCGGCTGCCGGACACTGCTTCGGCAGGGCGCCGTCAAGTGCACCCAGTCTGGACCCAGTCTGTCTGGAGTGGAGGCCAGCCGCCGACGGCAGACGGCCAGTCGGGTCAAACTGCAGCGCGACGTGCAGGAAGCGACGAGAAACAGCCTGCTCACCTTTGCTCCGAGCCTGCAGGCCGGCGGCGGCTGGCACGCGCAGCGATTCGGACGGCTGTGCAAACGACGGCGTCGGCGTGTGCGAGCAGAGGGCAGCAGCGGCGGATTAACGGACGGCTGCGCGAGCTGCCGATCAGCGCAGGAGCTGCAGAGGCAGGAGAAGAGTGGGCTGAGAATCGCAACCGGCGTTCGAGGCAGGCGACGGATCAGATGGCGCTCTTACAGATGGTTGCGTCTCCCACTAAACCCTGATTACGTCAGCGAGGCCTGCGGCGCCGAAGGGGCCACTTCTGCAGCACAGTGGGCACACTTTTGCATTTGCAGCCTTGCCATCCTTCATTCTGCAGAGCGCCAGCCCTTCGATGCTTCAGCCCAAGCAGCGCAAGTTGAAGCAGCAGCAGGCGCGAAGTAGCTCAACGACCTGTTGACAACCCTGCATCTACAATTACGACTCGCTCGGTGCTGGTTTGTTCTCGACCTTGTCACACACCCAATCTTTCAGGCAAGCTCTCTGCTGGTGACAAGCCGACCACTCATGTCTTACCACGCGGCATTGGCAAGACATTTGGCCCCGCAAGTAGAGATGGTGCACGTTTACCTGGCGTGCAGGTGGACAGAGCTGTGTAGCACACTGCGTACAAGTAACGTGCGATGACCAGCGCCGCTCCCCACGCAAGCAGCAGCTACGGCGCTGCCGCCGGCGCAGCGGGTCCGCAGCCGCCAGTGCCGCCGCCCTTCAGGCAGTTCACCTTGGCAGGTCTGACATCAGCTGACGCATCATGAGCTGCATGGTCGATGCTGTAGCACGTATTGGGTCTTGTTGAGTGCCACCATGGAGGCACACCCAGACCCATCACATGTCGTGTCCAGTCAGCCAGGTGTTCTCTGGTGCCGCGCCAATGAGGATTCTCGTCCGGACGAGACTATTGACGTGCTCACGCACTGGGCCCCATATGCAGGAGAGCCACTGAAGGAGGCGCCGCCTCTGAGCGCACCGCTGCAGCACCTGACGACATCATACCTGAAGGATCTGATGTACAGCTTTGACGATGCGGCTGCGGACGGCGCCCCGGCACCGCCTGCAGAGAGTGACGCCGGCACAGAGGTCAGCTCGCGATATTGCATGGCAGCATCATGGGCGGAGGAAGAAAAGAGATTATGGCAGTGTCTTCAAGTGATTAAGCAACAACATATGCAACTGGAAGATCTACTGCCGTGCCAGACAAGAAAGATGACTTGAGGAGGCTGTGCTGCGCCTGGCTCTTCGTTGACAGACGCACTGCTGTTTTCCGCAGCACTGGAGCGGCACACTGGCACTGTCAACGGCGATAGAGCCACAGATGGCGCGTGCCCGCGTCTTTGGTGTATACACTGCCAGTACGCGGAGCGGCTGTGCCTGGATGCAGCCCGGAGGTACGCGTACTGTTGAATTCCTGACCTTCCCGCCAGACACCTTCATCCATGGACTAATCCAGTCTTCACGACTGCAAAGCATTCCTGCAGGAAATGTCCTGCCATCAGTGATCCATTCAAGAGCCTTGAGTGAGGGAATGCCGCTTTGTTGACGCTGATTCTGTGCAGTGCCGTCTGCCGACGGCGATGATAAAATGCCCTGAAGCAGGGACAGACAAAATTTCATGCAGGCTCAAAGGAGGCTGGCGCCGTGCTGGCGCTGCTGCTGCACGGCTGCGAGGACGACAGCATACAGGCCCTGCCCACGAAGCTGCATGTGTCAAGCCTCGTCGACATCACCAGTGAAGGTACGGTGCTGCCGATGAAGCCATTGGAGCAGAGAATTCCGGCGGCAGATACACCGGCGAGCTGATTGCGGCATACTGTCAAGGGCGGTTGGTGGCACCTCAGGGCGGTTGGTGGCGACTGGTGATATGCTGCTGGATGACATCACTTGCCGCAGCCCACCATGTATAGCCTGAGCTCTGCATCATTGTTGAAACACCTTGTGCTGCAGGCTGCGCGGAAGCGGTGCTGCAGCGATGGGACGGTGTGCTCCTGGTGTTTGCCGGCGAGGCGGCGGACAAGTCTGCGGGGCCGCGCGCCAAGCTGGGCGCGATGCTACCGTTTGCCAAGCTGGCGCAGCTGCTGAGGTGGGGCATATTTCTGCCTGACGCATCGTGTTTGTGCTGGCGATTTACTTCAGTCATCACTGCAGCCTGAAATAAGGCAGATGCCGATGCTTGCCGCTACGACTGAAGCTGCTAGTCAATGTCACAGACGCAGACTATGTCGTGCCGCCACAGAAACATCTCTTACAAATAAACAAGGATACACATGCTACATGGGAAGTGATAGCGAGAAGTGTGCGCTTGATCGGGTGAAGCGCCTGCCTGCAGGCGGCAGGGGCAGGCAGCCTCGGTACGCTTTTCCGTCGTAATCGACAACGCCGTGTGCGGCTTCCAGCTTCTCCTGCTGGCGGCCGACCAGCCGCTGGCCACGGAGCAGCTGCTGCCCTCGATGCCGCAGGTGCGCAGTTGATGCAATGAAGTCTTGGCGTAAATCTTTACTCTTCCAGCAAAGCATTATGCTGCTCGAGTAACGCAGACCATCAAAATGTGTCGCACTCAGCAGGAAACATAGGTTTGCTGCGAGACGGAAACCAGCTAAAGCAGGCATCTTTCCTTGGACATCGTTATTCATTTCAGATTGAGCTGTTTGTGCATCAAACAGGCAACGGAGCAAGCCGTGCAGGAGCTGCTTGCGGCTCTCCCAAAAGCAGGGCGCGGCCGGCTGCTTGGCATCGTGGTCGCAGAGACGCCAGGACCTGATGCTGCTGCCGCCACCTGCCAGCAGGTTGGATCTTTCTGCGGAATATGTCATATGGCTCTATGAGTCGACCCTGCGACCAGCGTTGCGCCTGCTTCTTGTGTAGCTCTGCCTAGCCAGGAAGTGATTCGGCACCGATGTGGCTGAGTAGGTTTAGCAGGCTGCGCCAAGCCTCACTCAGCGACCAGGCACATTCAGTGCAGTGCAGTGCAGCGATACTACTACTAAAGGGTGTGCGTTGGGGAGCAACTGCTGTGTCTGGTGAGAATTAAAAAAGCATCGCTGCAGCGTTGTAATATTTACGATTAATGCCTGCAGGTTGACCGACTGCCGCAGCAAGAACAGGGCGCTGCAGCAGCAGAAGGCGCAGTGACGGAGGCTGAGACTGCGACTGCAGACGCGGCTCGGCGGCCGGGCCTCAAGCAGTCGCCTGGTGACGCAGAGGCTGCTGGCGGCTTCAAAGCTGGTGCTGTAGCAGCCGGCACAGCTGTCGGCGCCTCTGGCAGCGGCAAGGCAGCTGAGCCGGACAGCGTAGCTGACCCACCTCCTGCCCAGGCGCACATGCCTCGGAACCGTTGCAGCCGCAGCCGCAGTGTGAGCTGCAGTCGCAAAATGCGACGCAGCAGCAGCCCACGCTGCCGCAGCAGCCCCAGTCTGCGCCGTCGCCGAAGCCGCATCCTGCACCGCAGCCGCAGCCGCAGTCTCGACTCCGCTGGCCGGCGCCGCAGCAGCCGCCGGAGTGAAAGCCGGCACAAGCACCGGCGCAGCAACAGCAATGGCCGGGACAAGCGCCGCCGCAGCAACAGCCGGGATGGCCGCCGCCGCAGCAGCTCTCGAGACAACCTCCCCAACAGCAAGAACGGGCATGAACGCCGTCGCAGTGGAAGCCAGCGGGACACGGCTAAGGCTCAGCCGGCGGCAGGCGTGCCAGCTGCCAAACAGAAGCTGCCCGCCACAAGCAAAGCCAAGGGCAAGGCTCTGCCGGCGCTCAGTGCCAAAACCTCTCAGCGCTCATTTGGCACTCAGCAGCAGGTTGTGGCTAGGGAGGTGCAGCGCAGCCCTGATGCTGCTGCAGGAGCTCGTGCTGGCGCCGCTGTCGGCACGGCACCTCTGCCCCTGCAGCCGTTGCCTGGCCGCCGCGGACCATCTGCTGGCTCGCTGGCGGCCAGCCCCAGCAATGGACGAGACGCGACAGGAGCAGACACAGCGAGCCCGCCAGCAGCTGTGCCCAAGCGCACCGGCGGTGCAGCTAGCGGCAGAGGCACACGGCAGGCCGCCGTAGTAGCTGCCAAAGCCACCACGCCGCAGCCGCAGCTGCAGCTGCAGCCGCAGCAGCATGTGGAAGGCCCGAGCTACTGGGCAGGCTGGGCTAACATTCACGATCGAGACGCCTGGCAGGGCGGAGCAGCAGCTGCGGAGTGGTACGCGGGCCGGCAGGCGGCTGAGACGGCAGCCGCCGCCTACACAGCCTCTCAGCAGGCGTCTGTCAACTGCACGCCTGCGGGCTGGCAGAGCCTCTCCCAGGCGGCCACTGCAGCAGCGGAGCAGGCAGCAGCCAACATGGCGGGTGCCGGTCAGGCAGCGCCGCAGCCGATGGCGAAGCAGGGCCGCCATGCGACCGCCGCCGGCATCACGCAGCCGGCTGCCAGCGTCACCTTTGCCGCAGCCCCGCCATGGCAGAGGGGCACCGCACCGCTGCACACTGGTCTTGACACACAGGCTGCTGGTGCTGCTGGTCACGCCTTGACTCAGGCAGCCCCGGGCGGGGCGGCCGCGACACCGCCTGTGCAGGGCAGACCGATCACGCTGCCGCCTCCTGCCGCTGCTGTTCCACACGGCGCTGCACCAGGCCGGCAGCAGCAGAGCGCCGCAGCTGACAACTCCGGCGGCAACAGCGGCGACGGGTATCAGGCACCAGATTGTTCCCGGCAGCCTGCCGTCAAGCGAAACTTCGTCGTCGAGTTCGAAGAGCAGCTCGTCGCCAAGCTTGCGGTGCGGATCGTGTGTTAGTTAACATGAAGTATAATTGACGGCGCAGAGGTTGTTCACACTACTGTTGCACAACTCGGATAGCAACCTCACATGCCATTCAGCCATCACGATGTTCCATCCTTGGCACGCAGAGGCGCTGCCAGTTTGGCGGCTCGTCGATTATTAGATTCAGCGCTGTCTTGACTGTCGACTCTGTGCTCTTGCAGCCCCGCAAGATCATGCCGCTGAGCGAGATGCAGCGCGACTGCCCGCTCCCACAGCATCTGCAGCCATACTTCAATCAAGGCAAGGACGGGATTGTACTCGAGCCATGTGGCTTTTGTTGTGTGCAAGTAGTGCCCTGCTTCGCAACGTTGCAATGGATCCCATGAGATGTTGCGGCCAAAACGCACACGACCTATCAGCCCTACAGTTTGTGTGCCACCATGGCTATGACATGCAGCACTGATTGTGTTGGCTAGCTCCCCATCCTACCCGTCAGGCCAGGTTCATATGCACCTCGGACCCACCGTGCTGCTGGCTACCGTGCACAGGCGGCCTCACGGAGTTTCTGTTCTCCGGCCTGCGCAAATCGCTGCTGGCCAACCACCTGTCCCAGTGCGGCGAGGGACTCATGCTGCAGCTGGCGCCGGGCGCAGCGGCCCGCCTGCGCCTGCGCCGCCGCGTTTTGGACGCCTGCTTCCAGCACCTCCAGCTGGGCACCGCCAATGTGAGATAATGGTGCTTGCAGCTGGAATGCCGGCATGTCACCTACCCGCCCAGAGTCTGCGAGCCGTTTGCAGGAGATGTGAGCACGTGTGCATTGAGCTGTTTCCTCTTACTCCGCCCTCCCCATCGTATGCTGACGTAAGACGTGCGGTGGATGCACAGGACACAATCACTGCAGAGTTCCTGCACAGTGTCACCGTCGCAGACGTGCGTCGTGCCACCGCCGATCTGAAATCGCTGGTGCGACCTGCACATCTCGACTCGTATCATCTCTCAGTGTGGAGCCACGACTCCCTTTGACAGGTCGAGTCAGGGTCGGTGTCGTTCATGTGCATAATTGAGCCAGCCTCGGGGCATGCAGAGATGGTTGCTGCGACCACACGCACGCTATGCATCCAATGATTGCCAAGCTATCACCGTTTCGTTCATCTGGTAATAGGACAAAACTGACGAGCAGCTTCAGGAGCAGCTGCAGAGGGACCTGTTCGGCCACGTCTACATCTCCCAGCGAAGGAAGACGCTCGTCTTTGAGCCAAGGCCGCCGCCCACCCTGTCGTGAGTACATGCCTGTCATCTACTAATGCACCCGGAACAGCTGCATGCTCATTTGCAGCACACACACACACAACTGGACAATGAGCACATAGACAGCATCTGAACATGCGAACCAGCCCGCAGCGCATTCAGCAGGCCATCAGACACTGCATCTTTGAGGGTTGAACAACGGAAAGTGGTCAATTGTAGTATGCCAGGCGGGGTAAGACATTCGCTGGCTGCATCGTAGGGCGACTCCGTGGCTGTGGCCCCGTTCGTGCAACCACGATCTGGCAGACTGCGAGCAACGCTGGAGGCACTGCAAGTGCAGGCACGCAACGCCGCGGGCATGCCTCTAGGCGGCACGGCCGCCGCGCGCATCCTTCGTTGTATGCTGCAGATGATTCACACTTGCTGCAGACGAAGCACACTACGTATGTGGGCATTTGATGTACACTGCGTGGGCATACGATGCTCAGCAGCTGTGTGCTAAGGGATCTGCATGTTTAGGGTTCAGTCCTGGTCTATGCATGTGAACACAACTGATACAGCCGAGTGCATCTATCGAAGCGGGTTTGATGCACGGAGCGTGCTGACAGACGGAGAAGGGTTGATGACGAGGAAACATCTGGTAACTAGCCAGAGAACGGTGTAAGATCTGGACTCAAGCAAGCTTTGACAACACCGTCCGAGCCGCGGGCCTCAATCAGGCGCATAAGCACTCTTTCCCCGTCCCCCCCACCGGCATTTCTTCTGTTCATTTTGGCTGGTTGCAAGCCGCATGTCTCGAACTCGAGCCGTGCGCTGAATACGGAACTCAACCTCGTGATTGACGACTGCTTGCACACGCATGTCTATCTCACACGAAGATGACCTGCAAGAATGCGCGCTTTGTCACGATGCAGCTGCTCAGCGCATCGACAATCACGAGTCACCGCCGGTTATCCCGCCACACTCTTCAGCCACGCACCCCAACCAGTGGAAACGAAAAGCACTTCGTGGGCGGGTTACCACGCAGGCAACTCTTCAGCCACACCTGGAGTGGACTGACAGCCAGGCAGCAGCCAGCGCTCAAGCTGACGTTAGCTCCACCGAGCATGTGGTGAAAACTGTAGCCTCGACCTCTTGAACGTAGCAATAAAGACGCTTCTTTCAAGAGGTCGAGACTACAGTTTTGGTGGCGCTGCTCGACTGTAGGCAGATTTTGGTGCGCTGCTCGACTGCAGGCAGATCTCTGCATCGCTCAGCTGCAATTCCTTCCAGCAAGGACTCCACATCAGCGTCCGAGGGTGAGCGACCGCGTTGCATCCATATTGCAGGCACGATGCTGTGTTTGACCTGCAGTGGTCATTTGATGCAGGTGTGAAATAGAGAAGGCATCGCCGTAGTCATGAACGCAGCGCAGCGCAGCGCACATCTGCACATCTGCTGCGGCATTTCCTGCTGGTGTGCCAGCGCAGCCATCGCTGCCGTTTTGACACTAGTCCGCGAGGCTGAATGCAATGGGGCAGCAGCCTGCAACTACAACTACCGCACGCGGGCACAGTGCCCCGCAGCAGGCGGCTGCTGCCGCAGCGGTTGCCCAAACGCCGGCAGTGGCGCCCCGTCCAGACAATGCCGCCTTCCCATCGCGGATTGCCGGCGCGATGCAATCGGTGCCCGGCCTGTCAGCCCAGTCGGCCGCCGTCCCATGGCAGGTGACTTCTTCTTTCCTGCACGCTGGCTCTGGGCCCCAGGCGGCAAGCGCGACTGTGGCCCAGGGACCCGCAGCAGGTGCCCCCATGACGCGAGGGCGGGCCCCCACCAGCCTGCCTGGCCGCCCGCGCCCGCTCCCCCTGCAGCTGCGCCCCCAGCCTCCGCATCCGGCCTGCTGGACCAGCAGGCGGCTGCTGGCATGACGTCCACGCCTGCTGCTGCTGCTTCTGCAGCCGCACCTCTGGCCGCTGCGCCCGGCCTGCTGCAGCAGCAGCTGGCGGCTGCTGCGGTGGAACATGCCGGTGGAGGGAACGTGGCATACAGCGCTCCTGACCGCTCCCGGCTGCCGTCCACTCTCTGCAACTTCGTGGTGGAGACGCAGGAAGCGCTCGTCGCCAACATCGCGGTGACTTTCGCTCTGATGCAAACCGACTCAAATGCTGGGAACAATCCATTCTGTGCGCTCCTCATGCTGTCCCTGCTGCCGTGCTCCGTGACTGGTCAGCACCTTCTGAAACCCTGAAACCCTAAACCCTAAGGGGCGTGTTGCAGCAAATGCATTAGGCATGAAGCTGCAGCTGCATCTACTCGATGTACACCAGCAAAGTAGGTAGCTGTTCTGCCGCTAATCTCAAGTGCACACCACGAAAGTTCCCAGATTCTCATCTCATCAAACGTTGAAGTGTGCACGACAGCAACAACTGCACCCAACGCGGTCGCACTGAAACAGGCCGCCGCCGCGCTGGCTTGCGCACAAGATAGAGCCGCTGGTGTGGCGCGTGGATGGCTGGCCTCGGCTCGGGCTGCAGCGGCTACTGCTGTAGCGCCGGCAGGGTTTTCTGTATGCAGAGCCGCCAGGCTGATCTTGATCTGATGTAGTCCGGCCCCGGCTTGGGCTGCGGTCGCTGCCGTAGTGGCTTCCAGCGCCGCTGGAGGAAGGGCTGCGGCTCACAGATCGGTAGTGGCGGCTTCGGCGGCTTCCAGGTAACCAGAGCCTTCCGCTCTGGGAGCACCCTCTGGTGGGTGAACGCCTGCAGCTGCCGTCGGTGGTGGCGGGACCGGCTGCGGATTTTGCTGCCCGGGCGGCTGCGGTGGCCTGCGGCGGCGGGACCGACTGCGGCTGCCGTGGCTGCGGTTGCGGTGGCTGTGGTGGCTGGGGCTGTGTCGGCTGTGGCGGCTGCGCGAGACAGTGTCGCGCCCTGCCGGGTCACGGCTGCCAGAAGGGCCGAGGGAGTGGCGGCTGCGGCGGCGACTGCCGTGCATGTGGGCTGGCACCTCGTCGAAGAGCGGCGCTGGTGACGTGGAATGCGCCCTGCAGAAGCACACGGCAGCCTCTTCAAGTGAGCAGCACTCTTGTGCCCAATGAATGGCTCCTCATGCTGGAAAGTGGGGGTTGCCTCTGCCTTGCAAAGCGGTTCCGCAGTCTGAGCCGAAAAAGTCACGAGGGAACTGCATGGAGCTTGTTGCATTCCAGCAGCCTGCAGGCGTATTCTCCTGGGCATCACTTGCCAGGCTGTGCCGCTGCAGTCTCCAGAGCAGCCAGTATGTCAGCATCGACAGTGCGGTCCTGAATGCACTGCTGTAGTGCCGCCAGCGCCCACGGCTTGTCATCCTCCGCCGCCCTGCGGCAGGGTTTCATGCACCGTTTTAGGGTTCGTAGTTGTAAGCTTGTCAACCTCCGCCGGCCTGCGGCAGGGCGTCAACACTCGTGAGGAGCAAGTGGATGCTTCAGGCAGCTCACATCAGGCGGCATCAGGGGACTTCAAGACTTTCTGCCTGATGCTTACCGATGCCATGTGCACATACCATGCGCACTAATGAGATATAAAGCATGCCTGCAGCAAACATCATCAATTGCATGTGACGGAAGCAACAGCAGGCCCTTTGTCGACGAGTGGAGTGCGCAGCAGACTTGAGACCTGTAAAACTTGGACCTTTAAAACAGATTCTGCACGCACCTGTCACACAGCCTGGCCGAGCGCAGCTTGGTGGCTGTGTGCGCGACGGCGTGCACCCTCAGCGCCGGCACGCAGCCGATCTCCTGCAGCTTCCCCAGCTCCGCCCGCTGCCCGGCGTCGATGTCAGGCGCGGCGGCGACGCCAGCGAATGGCGGCCCGACATCCGACTGCGGCTTTGACCAAGACACGTGTATATGCTGCAGGTAACAGAGATGCAGTTGCAATGATGACATAATCAGGCATGCTGTCAGTGGTGCGGATTGCCGTTTCTTCTGCGCTGGTACACAGGCGGAAGTGAACCCCTGTGGCAGACGGGTTGAATGAATGCAGCAGACAGGCAATCGGCAAATGTGTTGTTCATGCGAATTATCCATTGCTGGGTCTGCATTGCGTGGCTGAAATCGAGCAACCAGGCTCTCCTCCGCATCACCACGAGAGGCACTTGGCGCAACTTGATAGGAGGCAGCAGACACCATACATCAACGTTCTGTCGGAGCAGGGGTGCGCTTACGAAACATTTGTGCTGCAGGCGCCGGCGCCGTCCGCCGCCAGAAGCACTTCCAGCAGTTGCAGAGTGCGCGGCTCCTCCCCAGCGATCAAGGTCCCCTCTGGCACGCTAAGGCCGCCTGCAGCTAGTTGTTTGCAAGTTCAGCAGATCCACAAAAGAGTTTGCATGATACAAAAAGAAAAAGTAAGAAAGGTCAAGAGATCATGCGAGACTGTGACTCCCTGGATTCCAGAGGCTGTATGGGTTGGGGCATCAAATTGCATCTGCTTGCAAGGCGGCAGGTATCAGACCATCTACCGTCGTGTCAATTTCACAGCAAATGGGTTGGGAAGACACATTCGTCATGTCCTCGAGCAGTGCAGCTTTGAAAACATGCATGTATGAGGCCTCCTGCTCGAGCTTGAATCCCATGCACTGCCCAAAAGCTGACAGCACCTGATCAGGCGCGCCATCGGCGGATACAGCGTCTTCAGCCTCCGTGGCAGCACCCGGCAGCGCTGCCGCCCCCGGCAGCGGCGCAGGGAAGGTGTAGGACGGCAGCTCAGGCCCCGCGGCCGGCTGCACCGTGGGCGCCGTGTGGCAGCCCTCGTCATATTTGGCCACATGGAAGCCGACCTCTTTGGCTCGCTTCAGCAGGGCGTGCTCGCTGCCGGTGGAATTGGGCTTTCCAGCCGCCGCCACCAGCGGCGGATAGCGCGGCCCGGCGATGTGCGAGGCGGCGGCTGCCGAGTCGGCCGCCGCGGCCGGGGTGCAGAAGTACGACGGGCCAAAGCTGGTGGTCGCACCATCCGGCAGGCTGCTGCGGAACGCTGCAGTCGACAGCTGCTGGGAAGCCGCCAGCGCGTGTGCCCCGGAGGTTGGTGGGGGCAGGCTGATCCACCTGCTGCGACGGCGCTGCGGGCTACGCCTGCTGCTGTGGCAGCGCTGACTGTGGCTGTGCTTCCGAACGCGACACCTGCTGCTGCAGTCGTGGATTCGACGGCGGCGGCTGCGCCTGTGCTGGGCATGTGCCAGGTCCACGAAAGGTGCCTGTCGTCCCCAAGCTGGGCGCGGCCTCCGCCGTGCCTGTGGAGTTCTGATCCAGCACCGCCGCCTGCTGCGCAGCTGGCGGCCTAGTGAGATCAAGGGAAGCGGAAGAGAGGCGCACAACTGCCTGCGGCACCTGCGGCTGTGGAGCCGCCGCTGCCGCCGCCGCCGCCGCCGCCGCCGCTGCTGCAGCCGCCGCTGCTGTCCCGGCCGCCGCCGGCTGTCGAGGAGCGTATGCTGGGGACACGCTTGCTGGCGTCTGCGAGATCTGCAGGCCACGTGCCTTAGCAGTCGCTTGCTGCCGGTCCGGCTGCTTTGGGCGGCATGGTGTGAGCTTTGGTGGCAGCCTGGAAGGCGGCCTGGCAGCCCTGCTAGCTGGCAGTTGTCGCTCTGCCGGCCGCTTGCTGCCGGTCAGCCGGTGTCGCAGGTACGCCGCCGGCGCGACCCTTGAGGGCGCATTGGGTCTCGAGGCGGGACCTGCAGCGGCGTCTGACGACAGGCTGTGCTGCCCGGGCTCAGGGTTCCGCGATCGCATCACAGACCACAGCGTCGGCGGCTTCGTCTTGGGGACTAGTCCGCACCGCGGTGCCAGCCCATGGTATATCAGGCTGCACTCTGTGGTTCACCACAACACCAGGGTATCTCGTGATAGCCCATGGATTACCGCTGTGGCAAAGTGGCTCTTTCATGTGTAGAGTCGGCGACTGGGAGCTGCTGGTGTCACTGCCGTTGCCGCTGCTGCTGCTGCCGCCGCCATGCCTGCTTTGCGGGCCGCCGTCACTCTCGAGGCGTACACAGTGGGCTCACTGCCAGCGCAGTCCTTGCTGGCGTGGTTAGTCCTCGTCGCTGCTGATGCGGGTGGGGCCGCTGTCGCTGCCGTCATCCCACGAGACCCTTGAAGCGTCCTGCAACACAAGTATCCAAGTGGTAGTGAAATCCGCTCTACAGTGCCATTATGTCACAGGCTGTATGCGTGTGCGTCTGTCACCGACCACCGTTGGAAAGTTGTAGTCTGCAGCACGATGCTACCTCCGGTGCACCGCTATTGTAGCGGCGACGCAGGCGGTAACCTCACCTTTCGGACCGCAGAGCGCGTCATGCTCAGCAGGCGGCCTGTTCCAGCAGCTGTGGCAGGCTGCTTGCGAAACAGCCTCCACATTCCAGACTCACAACAGCCAGCAACAAGGTAGTAAATCAGTACTGATTGGTGATGTGCCACTGCGGTGTACGTACACCGTTTCTTGAAGAACAGTTGCTGCTGAGCCTTGGTGCTTTGTTGGGGCAGGGAAGCCACAAGAGGATGTCTTTAGGTCGCCCAAAGCAGCAGCAACATGACAGAAGTGCACGGAGCCTGCATTGAGTTTGTCATGATCCTCTCGGCAGAGGAAAATGCAGACCAACCCTTTTGGCACCTGCTGGTTATGCGAGAGGTTGCCGTCCACCCTGCCATGCATATGGCGCTCAGAAGGCTCTAGTGAATCATCTGCGTCAATAGTTTCAAATAGGAGAGCGGAGCTTAAACTTTCATGCACTCAGCAGATATTTGATCGAGCGGCATTACATCTTAGGCTCAGCTGCGCTGCTCAACTCATGGACCCGCCATGTTTTGGACTGGCGGGGCAAGATATTCATCACGCGTGAATCAAGTACTAGCAAAGACCGAAAGCGTGATGCACAGAAACCCAAATAAATCAGCAAAACCAAAAGGCTTCACAACTCGACGAACCTTCTCACATGTACAGACTGCCAGCAAGCTTTGCTGCACTTTCACTTGACCAGAAACGGCATTCTTTGGGGCGCTGCGCCATCGTGGCGATCCTTGCGGTTGCTCTTACGCCCCAGGCTGCTGCTTTGCGCCGCCTGAGCACACCTTTCCTCCAACAGCAGCTTTTTCTTCCAAGGCCTCAGACAGGACCACCGTTGGCGCCAGGCTGGCGGATGCTCTCGGCGATGCGTTGCCGGCCTGGCATGCTGCTGCCTCCTCAGCGCCGCCGGCACTGGCTGCGGCGTCTGCAGTCGTGCTGTCGGCAACCGTGGCGCCAGCGGCGGCATCCACCACGCTGACGCTTGCAACGTTGCCGCCGCTGGCGCTGCTGTCTGGCGCCGACGCGGCCTCGACTGGCGGTGTAGTCATCCGTGCCCCTCGCGAAAAAGACGTGGGCGTCGCCAGCTGCTGCTGCTGCTGCTGCTGCTGCTGCCGCTGCTGCTGTCGCTGCCGCTGCTGCCGCTGCTGCTGCTGCTGCTGCTGCTGCCGCTGCTGCTGCTGCTGCTGCTGCTGCTGCTGCTACTTTTGGGCAGCAGCAGCTGCCTTTCCGACTGCCTTTCGCCTGGTCGCTCCGAGTGCTTGTCAGACGGTGGGGCAGAGCGCTCCCATGCCTCCGCCGACAGGCCATGCTTGGCATGGTCCCGCTTTGGCACCGAGCTGGGATTGCCTTCTGGCTGGCTGAAGTGCCGCGGCCTGTCGTCAAGGCGGCCACTGCCGCGGCCGGCGGCTCCGCTGCTGGGGTCGCGCCGTGCGACAGCTGCGGCAGGCGAACGTGCAGTGTTCTTGTTAATGTTTGTCGGGCTCCTAGGAAAATGAGTTCGCTCTTGAGCCTTGACGAGTGGCCGCACAAGCCTCGATTGAAAGCGTTCGTGTCAAAGTGAACGCCTTCCCGATACCCAAGCTGCCGACGCCGCCGCCGCCGCCATGCTACCACCGGTCGTCAAACAACCGCCGCGCTGATGCGTTACGATGTACCTGATACCTGGCAGGGGCGGCGGCGGCAGCAGCGGCAGAAACCACCCATGCAGGCTGCGCGAGGGGCAGCAGTGACATTGAAATAGCGTCTGCCGCTATCCCGCAGGCGGTGATGCTGGCGACAGTGGTGGCGGCCTCAGCACCAGCGGCAGCGGCCACGGCGCCAGCGGCAGCACCTAGGTACGTGCAACATTTGCTGGCTCTTCTACTTCCAATGTCGGCCACGGCAGAATATTCACAGTCACGCTATCCAGTGGTTGCAGTACACCATGCAGGGTGCCCCCAGTGCCCACCCTTGCCGGGTCATGAAATCAAAATGCATGTACTGGATTCAATTCGCAAGGATCATCAAATGCACAACTGGCCGTCAGTGACGATATGCTGACACTTTCCTGTTGCAAGGTTCGATGTCACGCCCCACCACATGCTCATTGGCAGTGTACAGTTTCGGTTCAAGTATGTACAGAGTCCCCAGCCCGCCGCCGCTCATGTATCAACTGAGTCACTCGATGGGACTCCACTCGCAGCGCCGTCGCCAGCGCCTCCAGCCGCGGACACGCGGCGTTGGTGTTGCCAGAAACCACCGCAGCAGGGCAGCAGTCGCCGCCGCGCGGCAGCAGTACTGCCAGGCGCCGGGATCTGCTGGCGGCTGCGTCAGGGCAGCGGCCGCACGGCGGCGTGACACCAATTGCAGTTGACGCCAAAGGGGCAGTCCCACAGCGTCCGCTCTTGGCACACGCCTGGCCACCCCTGGCCATCCCTGCACAGCAGAGGGATCAAAGGATCAGCAGGAAACGTGCTAGGCAGGCACTGGCGCGCCGTTTGCTCGTGTTTGGCACTGCGGCTTGGCACGGCAGGCTTGGCACGTCCGAGGGTCCCTGTCACTCCAGGCAGCTCATAGCAAGCCAGAATTGCGGGAAGGCTCACATCTATAAAGTGAATGGCCACCACGGCTAGTGGGGTTCACAATTGCTATACCAAGCTCTCCTGCATTGTAAGCTCACCGTGGCCGTCACGGGTGACGCAGCCATAGCTACAGCGAAACTGCCAAAAGCATGCAGGTCAGCAAATCAACATTGATGCAGGGCTGTGATTGTGAACAGGCGATGAACGACGGTGAACAGTGGCGCACCTGGGGCCTGGCGGTGGCCGCGGCTCCACAATGTCGTTACCGAAAGCCTTGAGGAACCAGAGGTGCTCCGCCAGGTCGCCCCGCAGCGATTCCAGGAAAGGCCGGCCCTGCGCAGCACAAGCATTCCGACTGTATGTACACTTGCCTGGGAATATGGAGCTGGAACAGGCCTTGAGAAACCAGAGGTGCTCCGCCAGGTGCCCCCGCAGCGACTCCACCAAGGGGCGGCCCTGCACATTGGGACCCGCCCTTAGAATTGAAAGATTTGACTATCTGAGGCTGCAGAGATAGACAGGTGTCGAATGATGTTTCGATTCACTGCCAGCTTCCGAGGTGCAGGAGGGCCTGCTGCAGCAGCAATGTCGTAGAATGCACTGTGGCTAATCACACAGCGTGCAGATCCGCAAAACAGAAACACCCCATTCGCTGCTGCTGCAGCGGCGGATCTGCGTGCCGACCAGCTGTTCCAACGAACAGCTACAGCAGATGACTTTGACCTTGGTTGGAACAGGGATGGAAGAGTAATATTGGCGAGGGACTGGCAACTCACGGGTTTGTCGAGCACCGGGTTGGCAAAGCGCATTGCCAGGTCCGTCAGCAGCGTCCGCATCCGCCCAAACGGCGGCCGGTCCTGCGCCTGGCAGAACTGCAACGCCAAGAGATGACGAGCTCAAGCGAGGACACGATGAGTCCGGCAGATCAGCATGAAGGCGATCTTTCACACACAGAGTGATTAGTTGTCGGCGCCTGAATGCAAGCCCTACATCAAACAGCCGTCACAAGAGGAACCCGGGGATGTCACTCCCCGCAACCCCGATACCCGCGAAACCCCAGCTCAGCATCCCTGGGTTGTGCCGGAAACATGGAGTCCAGCCGGTAAGTCGGACTTGGCAACGCCTGGTTTGTGGGAGCTGATGGTAAACTCACGTGGTCCCTGTGGCGCAGAGGCGCGTACAGGTAGTCCAGCACCGCGCGCCGCCGCCGCACGCGCGCGACCGCCTCGTTGCACAGCCGTACCCGGCCGCCGCCGCGGTTGACGACGAACAGCAGCGTCCGTGCCGGTTGCTGCATGAAGGGGCGGTGGCCTGCCGGATTTGGGGTATGAACAGTAAGGGGTTGCTTGCACTCGCGGCAGCCTGTAGAGAGGTCGAGCTTTGCCGCGTTTTTCTGCATAAGCACAGGGTGTGCTGTTCATCGGAAGGCAAAAAGCTGTGTTCTGGTATACGCAGGCTGAGTTGCCATCACAGCTGCAACACCAGTAACCATGGATTTTGTTTGGTTTGGACGTCAATGGGAGCTGCCCTCGACAGCCCTCACCGGGTATGTTCAGCTGCGGCGGGATGGGGCACTCTCGCTGGATGTGGCCCCAATCGCGCCAACCCCCATGCTGCAACACAGCAAATGCAGCGTCACCATAGTTGGAACAGATAGGACAGCGACACCCCAAGCAATCTCCTCAAACCTGGCATCGTTATGAAGCGGTCTACTCCCTATGAGTGTGGCCGATGGCAACGTCAAGAACCTGCATTGAACCACCCTGAACACGGAACAAACGGTTTCTGCAGCCTGCACATTGGGAGCGTCTCACCTGCAGCAGGGCCACCAGCGCCTCCTCGAACTCGATGGACAGGTTGCGGAACGCCGGGGGCACTCCGGAGCACTCCGGCGGGCTGAAAAGCGGCCGGGGCTGCCCAGGCGGCACTGTGGCTCCTGGCACGCTGCCCGATCCGAGCGGCGCTGCATGCCGCGGCTGCTCTGCCGTGGCCGCGGCGTCTCCCGTGCCCAGCGCGGCGGCGTTGCGTGGTCGCTTTGCCGGCGGCGCCGATGCGTCCGATTTCGAGGCCCCTGTCGGCGGCACCTGGCGCCGCGCTCGCTTCCTGCTGCCCTGGCGGGCCGCAAGCTGGTCCGCCTTGGCTGCGGCCTGCCGGAACGTCTTGGGCCGGTGTCGGGCTGAGCGGCCGCCGCGCCCGCCGCCGCCGCTGTGGCGGCCAGCGCCTGCCGGGCGCTGCTGCTGCTGCCCGGCAGCTAGCTGTTTGGCGTTGCCGCCGCTGTCGCCGTCGCCAGCGCCGCTCCGGCTGTCTGAGGGGCCATGCCGCGCCCTGCCGCCAGAGCCGCCAGGCGGCTGCCTGTCGCTGCCGGGGCCCATGGAACCCTCCCGCTGCGCTGAGCGCGGCGGTGGAGGTTGCAGATGCGTCGGCAGCTCCGGCAAAGGCGGCAGGACTGGCGGCGGCTGGGCGTCGCTGTTTGTGCCGCCGCCGCCTCCGGAGCTTGACGCTGCGCCATGGCTGCCCCCATGCGTGCGCTGAGGCTCTGGCTCTGCCTCGTTGCGCTCTCGGCGCGCGTGTCCCTCGGGATGCTGCAGGGCCAGCGGTTCAAGAGCCGCGCCATCGGCAGCAGCGGCAGCGAGTGGCGCGGCGGTCTGGGCAGCGGCAGGCGTTGGCGGCGGCAGCAGCAGCTGGCCTCCCACCATCGGCGCCATCGGCGGCATCGCCGCTACGTCTGGCGCTGCTGTGCCTCCTGCTGCCGCCGTGCCTGCTGCCGCAGCCGCCACATGAGTGAAGGCGGTCCCCGCAGATGCGGGGTCATCGCCGGCGGCTGGGAGCGCCTCCACAGCGAGCAGCCCGAGGAGCCTGCCGCGATGCTTCGGAAGCGCTGCCAACTGCGCCGCCAGACCCTCCTGCTCCCTCTGCATGGTCGGCAGCGACATACAAGCCTTGAATTACCGACTCGAGCGAGTCTCCATGCACAAACCCAGCTTCCACAAGCATGCAGCGACATCGAATGCAGCGACATCGAATGCAGCGCTGTGTAGATAATCATATTCGCCAGTGCTTCAGAAAGGCTTCCACAGCGTCAATCTGATATCAACTTGCAGCACGTGAGCTCGAGGCGATACACCTGTGGCAGCGTGGCCAGCGCCCGGGCACCCAGCGGCGCGTCAGGCGCCAGCAGCAGCAGCCGGAAGTGCCGCTGCACGTCCTCGATGTCGACACGGAAGCGCACAGACGCCGCCAGCTGCGCCCCTTTCCGCCTGCACAGGCCAAGCCAGAGGCTTGGTCAACAGAGGTGCCTATTTTTCAGGATCGCACCCTGCGGTGCGCACTTGCATTCCGCATCGCCCAGAAGCGGAGCCACCAGAATCTGCTGCTACCTTCTGCTTCCTGCAGCTGTACACGGTGTGCCGATAAGAAGTAGGACAGTCTTTCCAGCACAGCACAGGCCAGAGCAGATCTGTTTAGGGCTAGTGGGATCTGGTCGAACTTGAGACGGCCGGTGAGGCGCGTCCAGGGCTGTAGTAGCGGGTAAGGCGGCCTCTCCTCCGCGGGTGTCGCGGCGGCGGCGCCCGCCCACACGCTGATGTGGCCGTCCCAGCCCTGCCTCACCGCCTCCCATGAACCTGCACAGTTGAGAAATCAATTTGTTAGTTCTCATTGAGGGCGGCAGAGTCCGCCGGCAATGTGTCGAGCACCCCAGTGAAGAGCATGGATTCAATCGTCTGCGCAGTATGTCTGTGCCGTGCGTGTTGCGGGTGCCGCCTGTGCGTAATAAAGGTCACGGATGGGCAGGTCCCGCAGCCCCGTTCCCCAGTTGCAGTCGCGGTACATTTCGCAAGACGGTAGAGGAGCAACAGCTGCCACACCGGGCGCGCTGACGTCCACGAGGCTGGACACCGATAGCTCCTCCTGCGCCGCCAGCAGGTCGCAGCCCTGGTACACCTCCATGGCCAGCCCCGCGCCGGCGTTGCGCGCCTGATCAGCATCTTGTCCCGGTCCTGCAGCGAGACAGTGTGTTCTGAAATCAGCCTCAATACAGAAAGCACTGTGACGTATTATGTGCGCCTTCATGCTGGGCCCGCATCCATAACCAGCCGATCTCCGGCGCAGCGTTCCTGCCTGGCGTTCCCCAAGCTCGTGCCCGCAGCCGGTAACGGTCATATACGCCACTATGTCCTTTGATCTGGCTGAAAATGCGAATATCTGCAGCCCTGCAAGAGCCGTATGGACAGGTGACGTCAAAATGTCAGGTATCAATGATTGACCTGCAAGGCTGCAGGCAACGCGGTATCAAACAAGTGTCAATAGCCGTGATGAAGCTTCAGGGTTTTCGCATGGTGGGTGCAGTGCCTCATCATGCAGGACTGGAAGCTTGCTCACACACATTACGATGCACATGAAAGACGCTGTTTCTTCAGCTTTGTTCTGACTTGCCGCATGTGCTCCCGCTGGAGCCCGTCCACAGGCCAGGAGGCATACATAGGCATCATGTAGATCCTTTTTTGTCCTTTGTTCCTGGCTACCTGCAGTCGAAGACTCGTACTCGAGAGCAGTGTGTGCAAATGCACACCTGCTTGTTGCTGCCAGCCGGGCCCAGCATGCGAAGCCGCACTGGCGCCCCGCCGCCACGCCTCGGCAACGCAGGACTCCGGGCCCTTAGCCGACTCCCAGCGCAGCCGCCGTTCGGGCGCACCCTCGGCGCCACCCCGCGACTGCGGCGCTGGCCACACCTGCGGATGGCGCAGAAGCACAGTTTGGAAGGTCAAGCTTTGCTAAGCGCATGTCTCCACGCTTTGTCCCTCATACCCTTCTTGCCAGGCCCCAGCGACGACGTTTAATTATTGACGTCTGAGAGAAGAGTGAGTGTGACAGTGAGTTTGACAGCCTGAACTGCAGTCTGCCACAGTATTGAGGACCTGCAATTCGTCTGGGCGCGCAACTGAGATACGGCATTCTAGTGAGGAATCATGACTGCTGGAAATTAATTTTTTCCTGTGTCTTTGATCTTGATTGTGTCAACGGCGCACCATGCAGGCGTCTTCCTCCTCCTCCTGGTTGGCGACAACGGCGCCCATCTCCGCCAGGTACTCCGCATCAAACTGCGCCTGAGCGTCGCCCGCCGGCGGCGGCGCCGCCAACAGCCCGCCTGAAGGTCGAAGCGTTGGGTGTCACATAGATGCGAAAGGGGATTGCGGCGTGACTTCCATTCCTTTTTCGCAGGGAAGAAAGTAAATAGATGCGAAAGGGATTGGAACGTGACATAGTTTACTTTTTCGCATCTATGTCAAGTGCCGTTTCAATATCGGAAAACGAGTCCATGCGGGAATCGAACGCGCGATGCTCAGCTCACACTGATGTGAAAGGCCACATAAAACAGCACCAGAGGGCAACTTCGGCTGGCAGCTGCATGAATCGCGTGCGTCGACCTGTTCCGCCCTTCTATGCATGTTGCAATGTCACACAGCGAATGTTCGCTGGCGTTGTGCACGGCCATTGATGTGGCAAATGAATGTCATGTTGAAATTTGGAAAAGCTGATGCGGGACTGTTCAGGTTGCTTACCTGCAGGGCAGGTGAGGTCGAGCAGGGTAGGCAGGAGCCCTGCATCCAGAGGCACTGATGCCCCCGCCGTGTTGGCAGTGGCCTGCGGCGGCGCTGGAGTGGCCACCGGTGCCTCCTGGTTCACCTCCGCTGCCGCCGCCGCCGCCTCCGCCACTTCGTCAGACTTGGAGCCTTCGGCGCAATGCCTGCTAATGCTCGCGCTACACCGGCCGCGGCGCTCGTCCTTTTGACCTGCCGAGCCGGCTGGCTGCTCCGCTGCCCGCCGTCCGCTGGCGCCCAGCTGGCTACTGGCGCCAAGCGCCGGCCGCTCTGGCCGCGGGCTAGGCGGGCGAGGCGGCAGGCCGGGCAGCTGGTGGGTGCGGCGCTGATCAGCGGGGCTGCTGCCGCGCTGCGAGCCAGACGCCGAAGGCGGCGCGTGATCTTTGGGCCAGCCCTTCGAGCGGCGATGCTGCGGCGACGACTTCACCCTGCCGGCTGCTTGATCCCCGCTGACCCACTCTGTGCTGTGGTCAATGCCGAAGAGGCCCGCCTCGCTGCAGGCGCGATTGCGCCCCTGGCTGCGGCTGCGCCCGCGGCTGCGCCGGCGGGGCATGGGGCTGCGGCTGCGGCTGCGCTTGCGGCGCTTGGCACCACGGCTGGTCGCGCGGCTGTGGCTGCGGCGTGGCACAGGGCTGTGGCTGTGGCTGCGCCTGCGGCTGCGGCGGCCGCCGCCGCCGGCAGGCGAGGCCGCCGTGCTGCTGGGCCGCCGGCTGCGCCGCTCGTCCCTGTCCCTGCTGTCGCGCCTGACGCCCAGAGACTTGGGCCTGCTGGGCCGCGCGGGGGACGGCGAGCGGCTGACGCTCCGTCGCTGCTCCTTCGGCGTCTGGTCCCTGGTGCGACAAGAACATCGAGGACTTTGATACAACTGCATCATGTGGCGACAGGAAGTCTGCTATTCAGTGTACACTGATGTGTACATGCGAGCAGGATGCAAGCTGGAGCTTGGAGCGAGGTCTGCCCCAGTGCGGAGGTCAGGCTGGAAGAACAGCTGAGGGGTAAACGCACACCCTCGTGTACTGAAACGGTCTAGCGTCCTGTTCATACAAAGTCTGACAAGCACACTGACTCAGATCGACTCACTCGGGCCCGGGCGGAACGTTCCCGATCGCTTTCAGTGCTGCGGGGTGGGCATACTTGTGCGTGATACACCAGCGCAGCGCCTCCAGCTTGCCCGCCCTTTCCGCCTCCTCGGCCCTGGGAAGACAAATAACAGCTTCACAATCAGTGTGTTTGGCTGAGAAAGCTTCACGAATAGTGCCAGTAGCAACGTGTGTGCCAGTGGCAACATTTGTTTCGTCATGTCACTGGAGACAGCATCAGGGTGATAGAAAGCAAACAAGGTGGGTGGGCTGTGTCAAGGTGGGTACACAATTGGCAAAATTACGGCACGCCCGCCCCTCCTTGGAAAGCACAAGCTTTAGAGGCAAAATTCGCCAATCAGAAGACTGCTTTTATGAAGTTCTGGCTCAGGGCGCCGCACCTGAGCCAGGACCTGGCCATGTACAGCTTGGTGGCCATATGGGCGGCGCGCCGGCGGCGCAGCTGCGGCACGCTGCCAGCACCCACCATGGCAGCCAGCGTCGCCAGCTGGCGCGCGTCCAACGCCATCGCCTCCGCCATGCCGGCATGCGGCGGCTCCAGCTGCATGTCCTCTGACTGCAGCACGAACAGACACAACCATATGTTGTGAAAGGTCAGAGCAATTCTTTGGTTTCATCCAGGCTGTCTTGTGTCTGCTTCCAGCTTGGCACGACACTTTGTGTCAATGCGGCTCGAGTGGTGGTTAATGGGGCATCGGGCCTGGGACTGCATTGCTATCGCACGAGAGCAGACTGCAAACCCAGATTAGAACGTACAGGCAATTTGAGGGCAGAGCATGCACCGGATAGCTGTGGCGCAGCCCCCGCAGCCGCCCCTGCTTGATGGCCACCAGCTGTAGCAGCGACGCAGAGCTTAAGCCGGCCACAAATGCGCCGTCCAGCACGCTCTGCCCGCCTGCAGGGAACAGCGGTGCACACCAGCACGTCAGTATTTCCATTTGCAAGTCCCCATGGTGGGGTGGCTCACAGCAGGTTGCGCCCGTGCGGTGGCGCAGTTCTGAGGCGATTCGAATGCAGGTTCGACTCGGGTTCGAAGAGAGGGACTGCACCTCTCTGAAGCTCCACCTCGAGCGGCCACAGCTGGGCGAGATCTCCCCGACCCAGGTACAGGGGCTGCACATTACGCGGCGTTGGCTGCACCACGTAGTCTTCCTGGCCCTGCACATCCGGAGGTGGTCATCAGGGTTGAGAGCAGCCAATTCAACAAGACTCAAAAGCTGTTGCAATCATGGCAGATACATCCGCGTGCAGATACGCGGCCCAGTTATCTTGCAGATTGCGATGAAACTGGACAAGGCTTATAACAGAGTCATCCAATTCCATACTTGACAATCATCGGGGGAGCAGCCCACAGGCGCCTTTGCGGCACGAACAGCGGCCACGGCTGCCTCCTCCACGTGGGGGAACATGACCTGAGCAATCATGGCATAATGTCGGGGTGCGGGGCAACGACTGACAACGAGCAACTTCAGTGCCCAGCAGCGCTTTCTGCACGAGGGCGTGGCCAATTGAAAGCAAATCACGTAACAGACACGCTGGGCGGACAGACATATCAGATCCGAAAAATTGTTAAAAACAGCCAAAAGACGACAACAACATGTCAGCACCTCTGGCAGGCGGATCGGCAGCAACGCTGGCAGCGCGGTCACGGGCTCATCGCCGCCTCCACCCGCCTCCTGGTGATGCTGCATGGCGTCCCCCGGCTGCCTTGGCGCCCCAGTTGCAGCAGGTGGTGCTGGCTCCGGCTCCGCCTCAGCCGGCAGGGGTGGCTCTGGCTCTGCAGCCACCGACGCCGCCGCCGCGACGTCAAGCTGCAGGCCGGGCGGCAGCTCTCGCTGAAGCGCCGACCAGTGTGGCATTGCAGCACCTGCCTGGGGCAGGCTGTAAGCCGGCGCCGGCTGCGGCAGGCTCCGCGGCTGCCACGCTGTCTGCGCACTCGGCTGGGCCCAAAATCGGCCGCGGCGAGGTCTCCGCTGCCACTGCTGTGACGGCTGCAGCGACTGCGGCTGCTGCTGCTGCCAGGCGGGGCCGGGGCCGTGACTGGGTGCTGATGCTGCATGTTGTGCTGGCAGCCCGTCCGCCAATGCTGACGATGGCTTCACTGCAGGGTGGCCGCCTGCCGTGCCGCCGGCGGCGGCTGCGCCGCCGGTGCCGGCAGCTGCCGCCTTGTGCTGCTGCATCGCTTGCAGGCGGGGATCTGCAGGGCGAGCTGGGGCCGTGGGGCTGTATTGCCGTAGCAGCCCCGGCATGCAATGCGCTGGAATGCGCAGCGGCTGCAGCCCCGCCTGCTGGGCTGCCCCAGAGTCCGCAGCCCCAGGATCAGTCACAACCAGCTGAGCCGTCCAGGGATGTATCGGCGTGCCTGAGCCGCTGCCAGCGCGGATTTCGAGGCTGCTGGCTAGTGTTGCCGCCGCCGTCGCCGCCTGCTCAGCGCCGGCAGCTGGGACCTCGGCAGGATTGAGCGCCCAAGGGTCATATGGCGGCAGCTGCGGCGGCGGCGAGTGTGGTGGCTCGCCGGGCTGCTGGCTGCAGGCGCTGACCAAAAACTGTGACAGCTGCGCTGCCTGCGGTTTACGCTCACGGCGCTGCGCCCACAGCGGGGCGGATTCCTGTTTTGCTGCGGCCGCTGCCGGGTCGTCCAGCGGCTTCTCGGGCCGTGCTGCCGCCGCTGTCCTCGCCGCTATGCCGCGGCCGGCGCCTGCCCGCTGCCGGTGGGGCAGCGGCGGCGCCTGGCGCTCAGGAAACGCCAAGGCTCGCTCCCAGGGTGTGCGCAGGCTGCCCGAGCGCGGCGCCGCAGGCTTCCATTCCTGCGGCGCTGCAGCCGAGTTTGAGTACGGCTTATCTGATGCTGACCGCGCTGAACCGGCAACAGGCGCTGGGTTGCTGGGGCCACCCGGGAGTGACAGCTGGAAGATGGAGGTCGGCTTGGGCTTCGATGGTGGTGGCTGTGCCGCCGCCGCCGCTGCTGCTGTTGCTGATTGCGTCGCCTCCGCCGGCTGTCGTGACGCTGCGGGCTGTGCCTGACGCTGGCTGCTGTGGCCGCCAGACGCCGCCTCGTCGCCGGCTGCTGAGCTGCGCTGCAAGCCCGAAGGGGTGCTTGCGCCTGAGGTATTCCGTAAGGAGGCTGCCGGCGAAGCATGCCCCATTCCACCACCGCCGCCGCTGCCGTGACTTGTGGCTGGCGCGCCAGAGTTGGCTCTTGCGCAGTCCACAGAGGCAGCAGCGGGATCTGCACAGGCGCCAGGGCTGCCGCCGCTGTGACTGCCCTTCACGGCCCCGCTGCCGGCGCCATTGGCTGACGTCGCGGCGGATGGCGCTGGGCCTGCACCTTCAGCCGGCTGCTGCTCCTGCTGCCTGCTGGCCGACCGCCCATTTGCAGCTGCGCCGTCTCTGCCACCGCTGTCTTCGTTTGCGTCGCCGCCGGCGCCGTCGCTGCCGCTGCCCGTGGCCACTGGCGTCACTGACCTGGCCTTCTGCTTGAGTTTCGCCATGCGGGCCGACAGGGGCAGATCCTCGAGCAACAGCCGGAGGTGGAAGGTGCCGCCGCCGCCGCTGCTGCCGCCGCCGCCGTCAATGTCGGCCGCCTGGCTGCCGGACAAGCTGCTACTGGAGCGTGTGACGGCCGGCCTGCCGGGTGATGCGGTCGAACCGGAGCCTTTGCGCCTGGAGGAGGAGTAAGCACAAATCAGTATCAGGATGGCAGAAATTCGAATCGTGTAGGCATCGTCTGGCCTATCGAGCCTTGTGCGTTTGGCATTGCATGAAACAGCAATATGCCGACGGTGATGCGTCCGCTCACATCCGCCGAATGCACAGCTGTGTGTTGAGCATCCTTGACCATAGCACTGGCCTCGGTGGCCGTCATGACTTCAACTCAATGGGGTGTCACGACGAATCCTTCATTTTAAACATAAGGGGTGGCTTGGAGTTTCGTCTGAGGGAGCTCACAGTCGGAAGGGCTTGTCCACGGAGCACATGTCGCAGCGCCAGGTTGACTTCGACGCCTGGCCCTTTTGGCAGCCCGGCACATGGCTCAGCTGCTGGCAGCGCGCGCACCGCTTCATGTCCCCTTCCTCTGGTCCCTGGCCGCAGACCTGCGCCAGCAACACAGGTGTCGAAATCCTAGCGGCTGCATGAAACTCAACAAACTCCACACCAGCATCCAGCTGCTGGAGGGCTCGAGCAGGAGGGCTGCTGGGCATGGCATAAAGTGCCTGGCCCACAGGCAGCGCGACACCCCACACCAAGGCCCAACTCATTGCAAAGCAGTGCTGTAGTGCCACTGCCATACGATACAGCGCATGCAAGAACTCTGAGCATGGGACCAGCAGCAGGGACCTCCTCCTGTCAACGGGCTGTCCACATGAACTGCCGCTTGCCTCGCAGGTAGAGCAGCCCTTGCAGAACCACCTCCCGGGCGGCACGTGCGGTAGCCCCAGGCAGCCCAGGTGCGCGCCGTTCTGGCACTCGCAGCCGTCCTCGTGGGCGCCGTGGCACAGCAGCATGACCCGCGGGTCCGTGCGGCTGTCTTTGACGAAGTCTGCGCTGCCGCAGACCTCGCAGACGCTGATGTCGTGCCCGAGGCACTGGACTGCGGCCGCCGCGACGGGCTGCACGGTAACTGCGTCTTCGCCGCCTGCCGGCTCATGCTTTGGCGACGCCGCGCCTTCGCGTGCGGGTGCACCGTTGCCGGCCAATGCTGCCCCCTCGCCTGCATTATCATCTACCGCCAGCCCGGCCGCCGCTTGCAGCTCCCCGTTCAGCCCGGTGCCATTGGCGCCAGCTGCATGCACGGCTGCGAAACTCAGAGTGGTCAAGTAGCACACATGCAAACAGTGCAGCTGCACAACTGCGAAAGCAAAATTTGCAAGCCTAGATCCGCAGACAGCATCTTTGATTCCACTCTTGGTCCAAATTGTCACACCTGTTGCCAGCTTCAGCTGCGCCGCCGCAATCTGCACAAGGGTACGCATGCACATGCGTCATGGCCATGAGGTTTCCTGTCGTGCTGATGCCAAGCAGGACCATCAGGCAATCGCAACACAGATGCTGTGCTCTTGCCGGCTCTGGCCTGATGCCCCACTGGCACAGAGCAACCACGAGTTGCAGGAATCTCAAAGGTGGTGCAACTGCTGCAGCTGAAGAGCGGAACGGTCTACCTTGGGTTCCATTGCAGCCTTGACGGCGCCCATGGATTCACGGGCCGCCTGCAGGGACGGCGGCTGCGGCTTCCACAGCGTGTACAGAAGCCCTGCCGCACGATTCTGCAGCTGCAGCGGGTGCCGCAGGCTGTCACCGGGCACCTGCCCGAGTTCGGTCTTGCGCAGGTTGACATCTGGCGCCTGCGGCACAGGAGAAGTACACCTCAGTCGCCTTCTCTCCATGCTGCGAGTGAAGGCCCGTTGCAGCACTCTGCTTCCCGCCTGCATGATTCGCCGCAGGCTGCTGGACAGTACAAGGAGAAGCCCATGGCTGCCATACCAAGTTGAAGGGAATGAGACAGTATCATTCATAGTGGTAATTCAGAGCTGGCGTGCCTGACGCTCGTGATGCAGCAGTGACCGACAACAGCAGCACACTCTGCTCACCAGGGCGCGATAGCACAAGTCCCTAGCGAAGGCCGCCTCAAAGTCGGTGGCGTGATCGCTGGTCACCAGTTCCTGGCCATACAGCCTCAGGGTCGCCCGGAAGAGGGTAGCGCCGGACTCCCCGGCAATCTCCTCCACATACCTGGTTGTCAAGGGCACATGACTCACGTTCCGCAACTGAGACCTCAATGTAGTTGGGCAAGGTGATTCAACCAGTGATGAACGTTCTGATATGTACTCACTTCCAGTACCGCGTCACCGGGTGCTGCGCCGGCCGCTCGACCATCTTGATGCAGCTTGGAATGGGGTTTAAACTGCATGCATGCATTTATGCGGCCTCTATGCAGGCTCGTGCTGAGTCCCGCCAGCTGCAGTTCCGCACGGTCGCTGCATTGGGATTGAGCTGCCAAAATGCTGCTGGTCAAGCCGGCTGCCCAGGCTGCCCAGGCTGCAAGCGTGCTGCGCGTGCTGGGCTGCAAGATGATCAATTCTGACTGGGCAGAAGAGATCAAAGAACCGGAGCTTTCAGCTTTGCCGCTTGCCCCGCGCAGAAAACGCGATTGCTGGACATACGTGACTCCTTTGCGACCTCAACAGTCGCTGCCCGCTTGCGTGCGCAGCAAAGCCGGGAGTAACTAGCTTGCTCATCACTCGCTTTCCGAAACGCACGCTCAGTGGGGCACTACAATACACGTTGCCGCGCGGATGGAGGCTTGAAAATTCGTTTACGAGAGCACAAGCGGCCAGCTTCACAGCAGATGGCCGCTGTCACGGCACAACGCTGTCTTGTGCTCGAAACCGCAGCATGGTCAGCAAGCCGCTGCAGCGATGCCCAAAGCGCCGCTGGAAGTGAGTATGTGCTCCCTCCATCAATGCAGCTGGTTCTGCTGTGTACTCTTGCCGTATTGCACTCTGGCTGTACGATCCGGGTGCTGCACCCCCTCCAGGCATGTGAAGGAGGTTGCAAGCGAGGCCGGTGCCGCCGCCTTTCGGGCGACGTTTGAGCTCAATGACAAGGTTCTGGTCGTCAGCAATCATCCGTCGGACATCGAGTCGGCCTTCGCCTGGGACCTGTATTATCGTGCCCTGGTGAGCAGGTGCTCTGGCACTGCAGCGCAGGAGGTGCTCGCACGTTGCCATGACAGATGCGATAGAAGCATCACACACATATAGCTCATGAGCCAGGTATGCGTACATATGTGTACTCCTCAAATTCCAGATGCCCGGCGGCACCGCAGTATGCTTCTTCTGCGACGCAGGCGCCGGAAGTGAACCTGAGCAAGACCGAACTCGGGCACGTGCCGGGTGATGCCCTGCGGTACCCGCTGGCGCTGCAGAAGCGTGCAGCGGGGCTGCTGCGTAACTTCTCAAAGCCACCGCCATCGCTGGAGGCAGCACGCGAGGTCATGGCTGCCGTCCACGCCGCAGCGGGACCCAAGGTAAGCCCGCCTGGCCGTTATTCACTCCACTTGTATCGGTAATATCATAATTGGACGGATTGGGCTTCTGAGCTGGTGCGGTGTCAGTCAACGCGGCACTGCATTTTGACATGCCATTCTCTGTTTTGATGACGGAGCACTAGCAACACTGCCAGGTTGTGTGCGGGCAGATTCAAATTTGGCAACCAACTACAAGGTACGTCAGCCCCCTGACACGTGCACATGCCTTGCGCAGATTGCAGACGCGCAGCGAGAGCTGGCAGCAAATGGGCAGCTGCTGGGGCCAGCGGCTGGCGACCCAGCCTATGGCTCTCGGCAGGCTGCAGCAGGCAGCACGGCATGCACGAGCAATGGCGCAGCATCGTCAAAGCGCAAGCTTCGACCCCCCTCGGCCCACGGCGTGGCATTGCCAAAGGACAGGCTGCGCCCCTCCTTGGGCGACGGCACAACACCGCCAAAGCGCAAGCCGGTGCCCGCCCGCAAGGTGGCCGGCAGCGGCTGCGCGGCAACCGCGGTGTCTGGCCAGTGCTCGGAGTCCGACCTCAACATCTGCGAGGTGTGCGGCAGCGCAGACTTCGTGAAGGACAGCCGCACGGACCCGCGTGCCATGCTGCTCTGCCACGGCACCCACGCTGACGGCTCAGACTGCCCCCGCGGCGGGCACCTGGGCTGCCTCAAGATGCCGCGGGTGCCGCCGGGGAGGTGGTTCTGCAAGCGCTGCTCCGTCTGCAAGGTGAGCGGCTCACTATGCCGACGGGCCGGTGGCAGCGGCAGGGCATGTTAGTCCGGTGACAGCAGCTTTCTGCCTACTGGTGTCACGATCGCTGACTTCTGGCATGCATGACGCTGCATACTTAGCACTGGCACAGCAGTGGCTGCTCCAGGACAGGCACGGGGTGACCTGTTGCCTGCGGACCATGCAACTTTGCCCACATCTCTCTGGCCAAGGCGTGCACAGAGGTGCTGCTATGGCGCTTTTAAGTCGTGTCCAGCCCACGAGGTCCTGACACCTGGTTTTCTCTTGCAGATCTGCGGCCATGGAGCGGAGGAAGGGGAGGTGACGTGGTGCAGCCGCTGCCAGCAGCCGAGCCACGTCCCCAGCTGCCAGAAGGGTCAGACGTACAAGTCGACCTGGCGCTGCGACCGGTGCTGCGAGGAGGACCCTCTCCGGCTGTGAGTCCTGAGTCACCCGATCGCATTCTCATGGGACATGTGTGTCTGTGTGTGTTTCAGTCCAGGTCGCAAATCCACATGTTTCAAGACATGAAGGCGACTGCAGTGTGGCATTGAGGTCAGGGGCAATTGCGCGCATGCCCATCTGCAGAGTACGAGTGCATGTGCAGCGATCTTTGTCACTGATCAACCGTCAGAGTTTGAGGGTGAATAACGTCTGCTGGTCAGCTGGCAAATGCGGAGGCAGACAGCATGCAAGCCCATCTCCTGCTCTTTTCCAACCTTTGTGTTGCTCCTGACGTCCAGGCGCAAAGGCCGCGTTTCAACTGTGTCACCCAGGACGGCTCCCGCGCACTCCGCCAGCGCCACACCCGGCAGCCAGGCGCCCGAGGGGCATGCCGGCGGCGACGCCGGCGGCGCCGGCGGCACCTCCCATCTGCAGCTGCAGCTCGACGAGCCCCCGTCGGCCCGTTTGGCGAGGCCCAAGGCCCAGCAGAAGACCAGGTCCTTGGCGGCATTGGCGGCAAGGGGCAGCAGCGGCGACGATGCAGGCGGCGGCGGCGGCGGCGCAGCTGCCAATGGCAGGCCCAGCGACAGCCAGCGGGGACAGCAGCGGCCGGCTGCAGATGCAGACACACCGCTTATCAGCCTACGGACACTTGTTGCTGGCGCCAGCGGCGGCGGCAGGGCTGCAAGGAGCAGACACAGCGCCGGGCGCCTCGATCCTTCGTTCACCTCGGCGTGCGCCGCAGGAGCTGACGCCGGCCCTAGAGCCGATGCTGACGCGCCTGGCTCAAGCCGTGAGACTGGCGGCAGCAGCAGAGCTCAGCCCATTTTGCCGGCAGCCTCAGCGCGGGCTACTTCCGCTGCCGCCACAGCCTCGGGGTCGCGGTGCGTCTCTGCCGATGGCGATGCAGAGGCGTCTACCGGCTCAAGAAGCCAGCGTCAGGCGCAGTCTGCAGCGCAGCAGCAGCTGGCGATAGCGACGGAGCCAGCGGCGGCAGCGGCGGCGGCAACACAGCCTCCGCAGCAGAAGTCTAAGCCAAGCTCCATCTTCCAGCTGTCCCTTCCGAGCAACCCCAAGCCCACAGCGCCTGCCGCTGCAGCGCAGTCAGCGTCAGGCAAACCGTCCTCCAAGTCGGACGCAGCGCTGCAGGAAGCGGGGACGTCGATGCCGCGGCCGGGCGGCGCGGGTACACCCCGGGAGGGGGCGCCTGCGATCCCCAAGATGGCGCCATCGCCGCCACTGCAGCGCCAGCGCAAAGCCTTCGGCCGCGACACAGCGGCCAAACCGGCGGTGCGGCCCGCAAAGCCGCTGGGCGACCCGGCGGAGGCTGCAATGCAGCAGAAGGAACCTCCACCGTGGGCACGCAAACGGGAAAAGCATCAGCAGCAACAGCAGCAGCAGCAGCAGCCGCAGCGTACTGCGCCAGTCGCGGCCGCATACGCCCCCGCACGGCCCGTCAAGTCGCCGCGCTCGCCGCGGCCGCCCCAGCACGATCCCTGGGCGTTCAACCCCGGCGAGGTCAAAGCTGCCGTCGCCCAGCAGGTCAGCGCGCCGCACGCCGGCGCCGGCCCCAGGCCTCACCCTGGCGGCGCCTCTGCCACACCCCTGGGGCCGCCCGCCCCCTCGCCGCTGCCGCCGCCGGTCGCTGGGGAGGCAGGGGCTGTTGACGCGGCAGAGGCCCGGCAGGCCCGGCTGCCGCCGCTGCGAATGCCTTTGCGCGGGCCGGCGACGGAGTCGAGGCAGGGTGGCAGCGGCGCCGCGGCACCTGGAAGCGCAGGCGAATCGGCCCTGCCGCCGCAGGGCCTGATCACACCGGAGCTGGCTGAAGAGCTGGCTAAGCTGCAGCGCGGGCCGCCGCCTCTGGGCCGCACGCCAGACCCTCGCGTGCCGGCACAGCAGCTGCTGCAGTACCAGCCGCACCAGCAGCAGCAGTACCAGCCCCAGCAGCACCACCACCAGAAGCAGCAGCCGCCGCCGCCGCAGCAGGAGCAGCAGCAGCAGTATCAGCATCAACAACAGCCGCCGCCGCTAGCTCAGCAGGGGAGCTTTGGGCATGGGGCATGGCGACAGCAGGAGCCGGCGGCATGGCACCATCAGGCGCCCGCTCACGTGCAGCCGCAGCCGCAGCCGAAGCCGCAGCCAGATCCCACCCTCGCGCACTGGTCTGCGATTACGCGGCAGCCGCAGTCCGGCGCGGCCAACATGCCACCTGGGCTGACGCCAGAGGCGCCTGCGCCGGCGAAGTTGCCGCCTGGGCCTTCGCCGCATCTGCCTGGCTCGGCAGGGGTACCGGCGCAGCAATGGCAGGGAGGCAGCTGCGGCGGCGGTACGGGTGCGGGACCATCAAGCCTGGTGCCGCCCACGGTGACGCCCACAATGCCCAAAACGCCCCGCGTCAGGCTGCCAGAGGTAAAGACATATCCATTACTTCTCAGAAGAACACTACACCCAAATCAGCACCATGTCTTCACGCGTCTGTGAGTCAGCTGGAAGCTGAGGAGTCGGATTGTTCTTCGTTCACAACTGCTGACATCGTGTGGGCCATCAGGTGCTGTTCCCGCCTGTGGAAGCGGACGCTGTGGCGGCAGTCGCGGCTGCCCAGGCGCCGCCCGGCAGCTCACCAGACGATTGCAAGGTGAGCAACCCTGTAGATTGCTTGTGTTCGGGAATCGGATGGCGCAGCTGGTGCTTCGGAAGCAGGTAGCCACAGGCGGTGCTGAGCCCCTGCGGCGCTGCAGCCTCAGAACCTCTTCAGGACAACAGACGACACTAGGGTGGGCTAGGGGCGTCTGCGCATTGTTAGATGTATGCTTATGCTCCTGTTTGTGAAATTGCAAGCAGCCCTGAGCATATCAACGAGGACTACAGTCACTCCCAACCCCCAAAACAGGAAAGTACACGCATTCGTTATGTTCGTGCAGGGCAAGGGCATTGACATCGTACAGCCAACGCCTCGCAATGTGCTGGCCATGTTCCTGGGCCGGGAGGACCTCCGCCAGCTGTGGCCGCTAGAGGTGGAGCTGCAGAGAGGTAGACACCCTTGAAAGACCCCCTGCAAACCTTCTTTCACTCCCCCGCGTACACTCTTTCATCTGTTTCTTGTTCTGCATCGGCGCCGTCTCACTCGGTCCACTGGCCGGCACCAGGGTCTTCCCTCCTCCAGCCACACTCACCATGGCTACTCTCAAAACTGCAGGCGAGAGCATACTATAAGGAGCACCTGAACTACATACCATGATCACACTATGGATTACGTATAACCGTGAGTTACATGCACCATCTGTTCCTGGCAGGCGGCCAGAGCGTGCTAGGAGGCGTCTTTCTGGCTGGCTTGCACCACGCATCGCTGCAGCGCCTGGTGACCATCAAGGCGGGCGGGCAGCGGGGGCTGCGACACAACTACCCGGTGCGTGCTCTGCCATGCACTCGCTCGTGCTGAATCCTCGAATACTATACTCTGCTCGGGTGCTCCCCTGAGCACTACCGCCAGCATTAGCAATGCAGCCTGGGGCGACACCTGCTTCGCTGCCACCCCACACTCCAGCCAGAGTCACACAGTGTGCCCTGCCAAGGACGGAAGCAAGGACGAGCCGACTCCACTGCATGTCGCGGTCACAGGTCGTGCTATCGTGCAATCAGAAAGCGTGTCTCTTCTGCGTAACCGTCGGAGGAGATGCAGGTGAAGCCGCCACGCGGCCTTCACTGTGCTGATTTGCACGGCACAGGATTTACCAGCACACAACATAAAATGTGAACCTTCCGCGCCGCAGTCGGACGAGGTGCGGCTGCAGCTGCCGCACATGCCTGAACTTACTGGATTTCAAGGCACAAGTTTTATCATCATGCAACGAAGATTGTGTTTCTGTCGCGCCGCAGTCGGAGGAGACGCGGCTGCAGCCGCCGCCCGGCTTTCTCTCCACTGAGTTTCACGGCAAAGGTGTCATCATCACACAACAAGCGTGCATCTTCCACGCCGCAGTCGGAGGAGATGCAGCTACAGCCGCCGCACACAGGCGTGGCCGAGTCGGTGGCGGCGGACCAGCTGGGACTGCTGGCGGCCAAGGCCGGCTCCGGCGGCGTGCCGCAGCTGCACCGCTGGCGCGTCGCCCACGCGGCCACCACGCTGCGCATGGCGCAGGGCTGGCTCGGGTGCGGCGCCGCAGGAAATGCCCAAAATAAAGCGCATGTGTATGGCAAAGCTCATCTGTCAGCCATGCAACAGTCAAGGACTGTAGAAAGCTGTCATAATTTTTTCCATTCGTTGGCGAGGAGACATCACCTAGCCAAGTCCGCCTGTCATCTCTCAAACCGTCACATTACTGCACGCTGCCTTTCTGCAAATGACGGAAGGAGACAGGACTAGCGTGCTGCTACGACGCTGGAGTTTATGCAGAGTCCCCACTCCGCCGTGGACTGACGTATGCTGTGTGCGATACGCTGTCCACCAACGAGAAACTTTCAACCTGCGAGGCTCCATAAATTGTTTTACCGCCAGGGCCTCGGAGGCGGACAGGGAGGGGAAGCTGGAGACGCTGCGGTGGGCCATCAAGCACAAGTACGCCCACCCTGCAGCGCTGGAGGAGGTCGAGGGCGACGCTGCTGTCAGGCCCGAGTGAGTCGCTTTTGCTTTGTCTCACTGCATTGCATGCCAGGCTCATTGACACATGAGCACTAGTGACGTTACCCCAGCAAGCAAGGGAGTGCAGCAAACGGCAGAACTGCTGCGGAGTGAGTTATGCCACACAAGGGACACCCTGGGGAGCTGCCGTGCCATAGACGCGATCTTGCTATTTACCGGTCTGGTGCACCAAAGCATGCAGAGCAGCCGCACTGCCATGAGTAGTCAAAGAGAGCCACCTGAAACAGCAGATGTCGTGAGGACACCGGTGCACAATGCAAGGGCTTTTCATCTGCACCATCTCACTGTGAGTCCCCGAACTGTAACAGGTACCAGCTGCCGGGGGAGCGGGGCCGCCACGCCAGCAGCTCGCCGTCCCCCGAGCGGCCCAGCAGGCGCAGGTCCCCAGGGCATGTGCGCGCCAGCAGGGACCGGGACGAGCGGCGCAGCCGGCGGCCCGCCAGCAGGCCGGCCTCCCCCGCCGGGGCCGGTGGCCGCCGCAGCCGAAGGCGGAGCCGCAGTCGCGATTGCAGCCACAGGCCCCCGCCGCGCCGCAGCCGCAGCCATGCGCGCAACTGCGGCGCCGATCGTCGCAGGCGGAGCCACAGCTGCACACACAGCCGCAGCCGCGAGCGCAGCCCTGTGCCCCGCCGCCACAGCCGCGGCGCTGACCGTCGCAAGCGGAGCCGCGAGCACAGCCCTGTGCCCCGCCGCCGCAGCCGCAGGCGCAGCCATGGCCACGACCGTGCGGAGGGCGAAAAAACCGGCCGCAGGTCGTCCCTTGTTGACCAGCGGGCAGCTTACAAGGCAGGCACGCGGCCAGAGTCTGGCGTGACAGACCGGGCCCCGTCACCGCCGCGGCGCCACTCCGAGGGCTATCTCGAGGACCAGGCGGCGCCAGCGGCTTCCGGCTCGCAGCGCGGCAGCAACCCCGCCGGGCAGGCCCCTACGCAGAAGCAGCCAAATGCCTCGCCTCGGCGGCGCACCCCGCCGTCAGAGCAGCCGGCCGCAGCCCGTGGCACCAGCAGCCAGCGCGGCGGCAGCGGCCGGAGGCCGGCGGAGCAGCCAGCCGGGTCTGCAGAGCCGCGGGACGATCGCCGTGGCAGGTCAGCTGACGCCGGCGACGGCAAGCGCAGCCGATCACGGTCAGCTGCTCCGGCGGCGGCCCCGCAGCAGCAGGCAGGCAAGCGACAGCCGGCGCCGCCGGCCGGCAGTGAGGGCTACAGCGTGAGCGTCATAGGACCTCCCGCCGACACTGCCAATACTGGCGACCCGCTGGCAGCCACCGTAGTAGTGAAAGAAGCTCAGGAGGCACCGACCGCCGCTGGGGAGGCGCAGACTCCCATGGCCACGCAGGTTGTGGAGCCCGCTGCGGGCATGGCATGTTTGCCGCCACCACCGGCCAAGGCAACAGCGGGCACAGGCGCATCGCAGCCAAACGCAGCAACAGCGGCGCCAACTGCAGCGACGCAGCCTGTGGTGCAGGATCTGGCAGCGTCTTCTGGTCATGCATCCCACCACACGCCGACGCCGGCGGTTCCTGCGGCGCAACCGACAGCGGCCACAATGCCATGGGGTGCTGCAGCCAGGAAGGCGGCGCAGCCAGCGCCGCAGGAGCTGCCGTACACAGGGCCGCTGCCAGCTCTTCGTGACCTAACCTGTCCGGCAGGTAGGTCGAGTTGAACACTGCACGTGTCACGAATCACATGTGTCAGCTACGGCATTGACTGTCATGGCACCAGCAACCTGTCACTGGGAGGCGCTTAGCCAGTCGCTATGGGCACTGCAGTGTCAGCATTTGCTGTGGATCATGGAAGGCCAACAAGTGCGCTCTTGCCTGCAGCAGGCTGCCGTTGCAGCTCGTTGGGTCACCTCTGTCGTGCTCATGATTCCCTATACTCATGCATTCACATCATCACCCATTCCGCATCATCCGCTGAGCATGCGCACTGGCGGGACGTGCAGGCGAGCCGCTGGCGGCGCCGCCGGCAGCAGGCAACGTGCTATATGAGTTTGAAGATGCGGCATACTTGGCGGACATGGGCGCCGTGGTCGCCGACCAAGAGGAGGATTATGCCTGTGTGGTGCGCTGCTGACAAACTTGCTAATGTTGTGATAACAACACGCCCTTCGAAAGCACTTGGTAAGCACTTGCAGGACTGTGCCGGCGCTCAGCACTTGTGTGCAGCTATCTGGCAGGCTGCACGAATATGACAGCTGCACTTTCTGACCCGTCATATGCAAGGTGACTTCTCATTGCACAGCTGGTATCCAGCAGGGCGAACAGAAGTATGGAGTCCTTTCCCAACCGAAGCACCTTGAATATTGTGTTTCTGCGCGGTCCGCAGGTGTGGCCGGCACCGGAGTCGCGAGGCGGCAAAGCGGGCGTGCCCGAGCGGCGGCTGCGATGGGAGACGGCCAAGGGCCTGGAGTCCTGCATCGCCGTGGCGTGGCGGCGCGGCGTCAACGCGGCCTCGCGCGCTGGGCCCGGCTGGCAGCAGCAAGCAGGTGCACGCCTGCACCTGCGGCAGGACAGTAGATTGGCTGCAGGTTGCTCCTCCAGGCTGCCATGCACAGCAACATCGCGTGACCATGGTGTGTGCAAACTGTGCGCATGTTTCACAATAGCTCGAGATGGAAGTGGACTGTGCATACGGCTTTTCATTTACCTGCAGGCACGGGCCTGGACGATGATCAGGCGCGCGATGCCGCAGCCGGGCCGGCCATGGAGATGGTCCCAGAAACTCCGCACTCGCTCAGTGCAAAAGTGAGAACACTTCCAGTTGCAAACCTCTTCTCGTGTGTCTGCAGGCGCGGGCCTGGATGAGGATCAGGAGCGCAATGCCGTTGCCGGACTGGCCATGGAGGTGTACCTGGGCATGGAGCTGCTGGCGGCACAGGAAGAGCTGTCCGTGTCCAGCCTCGTCGACATCAGCGCGCCGGGTGTGGATTTTTCTGCAGCTGGCAGCGCGACATAGCACACGTGCATTGCACGCCCAACCCTCTGAAGATGCTTGCCACATCCCCTCTCCAGCAGTGCAGATCCGGTTTGAGGGATTTGACAAACGATGTTGACTGGCACGACCAGTCTTTGACGCGTATCTCGCACTCTTCTGAGACTGGGTTTCTTGTTGCGCAGGCTCGTGGGAGGCGGTGCAGCAGGGCTGGGATGGTTATGTCAGTGTGTGGGCAGGCGCCAAAGCTGTGACGGAAGCCGAGACGAAGGCGCCATACCCGCTGCTGCAGCCCTGGAACCGTCTCACCGGGCGCCTCAAGTGCGCGACTGCACGCTTCTCTTGTGACCATGCTGCATGGCTGCGACAGGCAGAATCTGAGGGCGCATATCTGCAGACTTTGGCATGCTGCTGGAAGCCGCCTGCCACCCTGCACGGGGCACCACCATGGGCACCCTGCGCATTGGCAGCTTTTGATGCATGCTACCCTCACAGCCTCTCCTGAGCTACATGTAGTGAGGTTTTGCTCTGTATACCATCGAGCAGGCGGAAGGGAGCACAGTTCGCGGCGTCCGTGCGCTTTCGTGTCGATATCGAGGATGTGCCGCTACACTTCCGGCTGCTGCTGCTGCGGTCCGACGCGCCCTTGGTCGCCCGGGCGCTCGCCACACTGCCGCAGGTTCAAAAGCCCACGAGCACATCTCATGTGATGCATGCTGCTGTCAGATTTGCCCTTACAAAGCCTGCACTGTCTGAAGCACTTGCGAAAGATGCACTCTCAAATTCCCACATGACGGCGATGCATTCGATGCTGCTGCATTCGTGTGTCCGAGCCGAATGTGGCTGAAGACTCGTCTTTGAGGGTTCGTCTTTGAGCAGGTCTTTGTGTGTCGGTGACTGTCATGCAGGAGGAGCAGGAGGGTCTGGCGGCGCAGCTGGCGGCGCTGCCAAAGTACAGCGGCAAGCTGCTGGGGCTGCTCACAGTGGAAGCGTCTCCAACCACTGGAGACACCCCCAAGACCGCAGGGACTGTCTTTGGGCAGGTGGCAGGATCAGCCGCCAGACCAAGCAAGTCTCCCACTGGTGAGCCAATAGAAAGAGAAGACATCACGCATGCTGACTATGAGCACATGATATGCTGGATTGCATCAGCAATCCGGCTTCTGTTGCGTGGCACGGTGTGCATTATCAGGCGCAGGAGGCCGATGCTTCTGCCCCACAGTCCGATCGCTCGCTGGCAAGGCAGCACAGGCGACAGGCTCTTGTGTGTGCTGATTGCCATGTACATGCCTCCGTCAGGGCCACCGCCGGCGCAGACCAAGGAGCTGGACCTGTCCGCGCTCAATCAGGCGGCTGCGGACCCGGCACATCGCACGGCCGCCCGCCTCAAGGCCACCATCGACGCAGCAAAAGCCCAGGCCGACGGCCATACAGAAACGCCGCCCGATGGCGGCGGCGGTGGTGTTGGCGGCGGCGTTGGCGGCGGACATGCGGCAATCACCAGGCGCGGCAGCGACGCCGCCGACTCCCAGGCCGCAATGCCAAACTTCATATCCCTGCCGCCTGACCCCGGCCCGTCGCCCCTGGCGCAGCAGCGCGCGTCTCAGCGAGGGGCGCGGAGCGGCACCCCGCCGCCGCCGCCACCGTCCAGACCTGCCTCTTCAGAGCTGCCGCACCACCTGACGCCACCGCCGCCGCCGCTGCTTTCGCGCCCGGGCAGCAGCAGCCGGCAGCAACGCAACTATGACAGCGTCCGGGCCGGTACCTCAGAGAGCCGGCGTGGGTGTCGTGACGGCCGACAGGCCAGCAGCAGCGAACGCCCAGCGTCTGCCTCGCAGCGGCAGCAGCGGCGGCTTGCAGATGCCAGCCGCCCCGGCAGCAGCGGCGAGCGTGACGGCCGCGTTGCTGAGCGACGGCAGGCGCCCAACAATCTGCACGGCTGCGCTGCCGCGGAAGAGGCAGCGCAGCCGGTCAGTGGGCGCCGGACGAGCGGGAAGCGGCCGCGAAGCCGCGAGGCGTCGCCTGGGGGCCCCCGATCGGCGGGCGCGGCGTCCCCGCCAAAGAAGCTGCGCGACGCGGGGCCGCTTGGGTCGTCGAGGGACGCCGCAGCAGCGGCGAAGCTGCTGCGGGATGCCCCGCCGCTGGGGTCGGCGGCCTCCGCGCCGCTGGAGTCGCAGGACTCTGCCTTCAGGCGGCTGCGGAATGCCGGCCCCCTCAACTCGCAGCAACCCACGCCGCTCGGGCTACGGCCATTCAGTCCGCCCGACTGCTCCGGGATTCCCATCCCGTTCAGAAACCTGGCGCTGGAGCTGGAGGAGGCCATGGTGGCGGCACTGCAGGTGAGCCCAGCGGGGCAGTGCTGAGCGCACATTCCGCTGCGCATGCATTTTACGTTGCCTCGATGATCAGGAGACAGGTATGTGCTGAGGTAGATTCTGTGTGTGGCCAAGACCCTGCGCAGCTTGCAGTGATCGTGTTTTGACATGCTGATACGTGTTGCATTTGCTGCACTGCAGAATGGCAGGTGGGCCGACTGGGCCTACATGCAGCGGGAATGCGCAAATCCGCAGGGACTGGAGATCACAGGTGAGGGACCCTGCCACATCTCACCTCCCCTGCCTCCTCATCCTCCCACGTAACTCGGTAATTGCTCTGTCTCCGCCTTCGAGCATGACAAGCAGCCCCACAGCGCCTCTGCAGGCCCTCTGTGTGAGGTTGGGTACAAAAGGCGTGGCACAATACAACGTGTACCTCGTGTGAAACTGCTGCCAGCGCTCATCAGCTCAAGCAAACCGACATGCGGCGAGCTCTGCACGAGCTTGCGCTGCCAGATCCGTAAGGGCATGTGCAGAGTCAACATTGCCTTGCCCACAACCTCTCGTCCAGAATGAAAACGGATGCTACTTGCCGACCTGCAGACCTCCTGGGGTTTGCGCGGCAGCGCTCGCGGGAAGCCGTATTTCAGGTCAAGGAGAACGGCGGCCACGTGCGACTGCGCAACAATGCCGTCGCCCGCGTGCGGCGCAAACGCGTCGTGCTGGACCTCCTGTGCTCGTTGCTCGGCGAGGCACATCAGGTACATTCTCCTGTCCGCGTCTTGATGGGCCTCCTCGGGAGCACCTTCATCTTGATTCGAGACCCCGCACGACCCAGTGCCGAGGCCGGCAGCCCTGGCGCTGCCATTCTGCAGCTGTGCGCCTATTTTCCAAATGCCTGCGGAATATGGTGCCTGGAACACTATGCTGTCTTTCTTCTTAGAGGCCACTCTGCTCCAAGCAGGATCACAAGCGGAAGCCGGGCGGACGCATGCGGTGGCGGGTGTCGGACATCGAGGGCCGCTTTAGCGCCGATCACGACCTCGACAGACCTGTGAGTCAGCGTCACTGGGAGTGGGCTCGCCACATTGCCATTCTTCGGCTGCTTCTCAGGCATCCTTCGCAAACGACATCCACCATGCAGCCTGAGGATTCTTCCCAGCCATACAGCTGTGGGCCATCCTGACGCATTGGGCAGCACATTTCCGCCACAGGGACACACATGCAATAGCAAGTTCAGCGGGATCCGTCGACGATCTGCAGGGGCTCCCCTTTGTCGAAGCGCTGCGGGCGGACCTGGGCGAGCATGTCTCGTTCTTCAGCCACGACGGCGTCGACTGGGCGGAGCCGCGGCCGCCGCCCAGAGGTTTCTGCAGACCCGAGTGCGTGACTTGTCACAGAACCTGACCTGGTCTGCTGGCCTGCTACACTCGCACATCTCTATCACTTCAAGCACACGTTAATGCCGGCCATGCATGACGCTGCACTGTGAGACCGCTGCGAGCAAGCCAACGAGTCGAGACTGGTGCAAAGGTGTCCCCCAGGTTAGGTGCCCGCAACTTGAGAGCAGGCTTGAGCTCTGGTGAAACAATGCCACCGCAGGCTGCGCCTGTCCCTCGCCTGTTTACAACCTCGGGCAAGCGGGTCCACGGAAACCCATTTCCCCTACTTGTGTGCAGGGAGCATCAGCCTACGTGGCCGCACCTGTGCGGATGGCTGTTGTCCATATGCAAGTACGGAACGGACTGCGTGTGGCGCCACGCCAACCCGCGGGCGCACCCCTGAAGCCCCTGCGGCATGAGGCCTGAAGATGGGCTGCGCCGCCCGTGAGCCCTGGGGACACAGCACGCCACAGGCGCCCGGCACAGCCAGCGCCGCCAGTGCTGCTGGCGGATTTTTTTAGGCCCACTCGATGGAGGGCCAGGGTGGGGGTGGGGGGGGGGGGGGGGGGGGGGGGACAAATGCCATGCATGGTTGACGCGCGTGAACCGGAAGAATGTGCTGCTGCCCTAGAATTTGGTGTGATCAGGTTGGCCTGCCTCAATAAAGTGACAGCTTTACTTTGAACGTTTCTGCTGGGTGACAGCTTTCAGGCAGGTATCTCGTCAGATTTTAGTTCGGCGTTCTCAGTGCATCCCGTGTCTGGTGTGCCGCCGCACATGCCGCTCATCGACGTGGACGCGAGCATGCATCGGGGCGCTGTGTGTCCGTCTTCCACTGCGCTGTCACCTCCAACATGAAGAAGGCCGATGTGCACTCTGATCATGTAAGATATATGCACACACGCCACCCACGTGAATCTCCTCCCACCGTCTACAGATCTCGATTTGCTAGACGCGAGCACCCCGACAGCTCGACTGGGGTGCATGTTTGTGGGACATTTGCGCCTTGCAAACCGACGGAGCGCGGTCCATTTGGGCTTCTGCGGACTGTGAGCTCGCCGCGATTGCCGCATGCGCATGCACCGGGGCGCCCTCCAAACACAGATAGAGTGAGTTGCCCTGGCCTCATCAACCTGACGCAAATTCACGATACCCTCGAGTTTCGAGCAGCAGCGCGGCTGTGTGGATGCAGAGGTGCATGCCGCACCACAGTTCGAACGTTTTGTTCTGGATAACCAACCCACATGGGCGCGTTGGGTCCTGGACAACAGACTGTCATCACAGGATGACGATTCCGCATGCCCGATTGGAATCGAAGCAGGCGCATGCACGCAGGTGGCCGCACACCCCTGCCTGCGCTTTCTATCGCCACAGTGCGGCCACTGTGAAGGCAGAGCCGCCACGGATAGGTAGCGCCAGCGCAGCAAGTCTCGCGCTTGTATCATGGCCCGTGGCCGTACAACTCTCGTGGTAGAATTTGACAGATCGACCAGAAGCACCAGCAGCTCAACAAGGCGAGAACAAAGCAGGAGAGTTGCAGTGGTTGGGCAAAAGAACTCCCGCAAGTATGGGCTGACGCGATGAGCATGACTGCGTACAGCGGCATTGCGGCGCCAGCCATGCTGTTGGAGGGTATGTAATCGAATGTGCTGACCGCGCCTTGGGACGTCGCCTTCTACAGGCGGCGCGGTCCCCCTGGTCTGTTTTACGATGGGTTTTCCTCTCATTGAGCGCATGCCGGTGAGCTCAGGCAGCCTAAATAATGCTGCTTGCAGGAAATGTCCAGCTGCGCAGACGATGAGTCAGCCGCGACGCTGAGTCACCAGCACCACGCGGGCCTGCTGGAGGGGGGGTGCTGGATGCATTGCCCGCAGCCTCGTGGGCAAGGTTCAACTGTCAGTTTCCAGGTGCGTCTCGTACCAAGATTCGGTCGACGTCAGACACCCTTCACGTTGCGCAGAACCTACCTACATATTCTAGTCGAAATGCCGTGTCATATCTGACGCGACTGCGGTGCCAAAGCAGTTTTACACGTCCTGCATGCAGCTGAAACTTATGTGAAATGCACTTCCATTTGTTTTTCGGCGGGCGTGCCTGCACTGGTCGGGTTGCTTTGCAAATAAACCCATCCAATTCCGGATGCAGCTTCAGTGTGTGCCATTCGACCTGCTTGCAGGCTGCGGCAGAAGATTCGTTGAATTATGGAAGTGAGTCCCTTCTGCTGACCGCTTATGCATCATGCATCGTCACCAATCTGCAATGTTCTGTCTGCATCGGAACCGCCAGCAGTGCGCAGAGTGCCAGGCATTTCAGTATCTTCCAGGGCCAGGAGTAGTGTCGACTGCGAGCCTGCTGCGCTTCACCTTCTGGCTGGACTGCTGACACAAGCTGGCTGGGTGCTCTGATACGCTGCGCACCTCTTGATCCGCCATGCTGTCTGTGCATGGCAGGCTGCGGGCTCACTGGCGATCATCCAAACAAGGCGGCCACGATGCGGAGCTGCCAAACTGCCCGCGCTGCAACGCATCCCTGTTCTTGGGGCTCGCGCATATCGGTGCACGCAAAGCTGGTTTCATGACGCGCATACATTATCGCTGTTCGGCTGTCATTTCAGGACGCCGCTGCGAGCGCCGTCCGCGATGGCAGGCTGCAGAAATACTCCTGCCCCGATGTCCATGCTTGCAGCAAACATCTGGTGATCGGCCGTGTGCGGCGCCCGCATCATGACTTCCTTCTTGAATGTTTTGCAAGGCACATATGTATACACGTGCACCTCATTCATCGGTCTGCTGGCAGGATGTGCTATCCAGACAGTTTCGAAACCTTGCGCTGCAGGCTGTGCAGGCGGGCTTGCGGCGCCCCTTCAAGCGGCAAAGCGGCGTCGCCGTCAGGAGAAGCTCAAGGTGCAGTGCCTGTGCCGCATTCTGCCACAGCAGAACGTCGACACATGTCAGTCGATAGTGACCAGCATGCCAATGGCTTGGACGTGCTCTGAATTCTGGAAAGGGTGTCAGTTCCAGAAGGCATGGTGATTCGGTTGCACATGGCGGCCGCAAAAGCAGGCAGCATATCAGATCCCATCTGAGCACTGTGGCCCAGCTACTGCATCATTAGCACGCACAGCATATCAGCCTGCCGCATGGCCGTTTTTGAAGCAGTCCCACTGCCATGTGAACGAACATGAAAATTCCTGGCACTTTCTGTTGCAGGGGCACCTGCTGCAGGAGAGCCTGTCGATGCCGCTGCCGTCAGTGTTGCCGCCGGGGTCGCCATTTCTGGCGAGAGCCGACAGCGACATCCTGCCGCTGGGGCTCGTCTTCCCGGACAGGAGCCCGCTGCAGACAGCCGACGCGACGAGGTGACATCGCGTCCTTCTCATCCCTCCTTTCACCTTTCGATTGCTGACTAGACAAGGGTGCCAGCATGCATCCTGCAGCGCGGTTGGCGGCGCAGCTGCAAAATGCGTTCATCCAGACAGAGGTTTTCGCAGTTGACATATGAGCCGTTGACCACAAGACTGTGACAGTGTTTGGCAATCCTGCAGGGAGGCAGCGCTCCACCATGTGTCACCACAAGCGGCGGCCGCAACCGGCATCCCGCGTTGTCTGCTGCCTGACGGCCGCCGCCGACGCCTGGAGCAGCCACCGCCCTATGCCGTCCCGCCGGCTGCCGCACTTACGCCCTACCAGGTGTGCTGCGCAGAGTTGCTAAAGCATTCTAAGCCTCTTGTTATGGGCTGGAAATTATTACTCCATTGCCACACGGTGCTGGCTGCGGACCCAATTCTCAGGAGCTCCCTGACAGCTGTGTGCAGATCCTGTTCTCCCTTGAGATGTCTGTGTGGACAGCAGCTGGCTTACATGCTGAATGCTGGACAGATTCTAATTGCCATTTGGAATGACCGCGGCGTTACATGCAGGCTGCATTGTCCAGCCGTTGACCCTGAACCCCTGAATCTGCCCTTTACCGTTCGCCTTTCGTGCCAGAAGCACACAGCGCATAGCATTAGTACCACTGTGTTGAGGAATGTGCAATGACGGTGGCGCCATATCTGTTCCACAGGAGATCGAAAGTGCAGCAGCGGGCATCACATTGCCGGCCCACGGCCACGGGTTTGCCAGGGCAGAGTCGCTGACGTTGCCGGAAGCGAGCAGCCACCGCGGCGCAGATCCCCTGACCGGGGCCGGGAACGGGTGCACCATCGGCTCCGGCTGGAGCATTGTGGGCCGCAGCGTCATTGCCTGCTGCGACGGCGGCGGCTGCGGGCTGTGCTACCGCGGCGGCGGCGGCAGTGGCGGCTGTTCCGCCATTCCGAACGGCGTCCCCGTGGCCCTGCCGGCGCAGCCCGCGGGCCGCTGCGAGTTCTGCGCGCCGCCAGCCATCATCATGCAGCCGTCCCCCAGGTGCGCGCTGACGTGTGTTCGCATGTGTCAGTTCATCCGATCATTCCTGTGAAACCATTTTGCAGCAGCGAGGCAGCATAGCCAGTCGCACCAGCGCCAGCAGCTGCGGCCAGCAGGAGGGTCCCTCCTTGCACAATCAAATGCTGCCGTCGGAAGGGCTGCCGGCTGACGCCATGCTGTGCATGCACCGCAAAGTTTTGCTGGCGGGACGTGGCCCACCCCGTGCACTGCCGCCTGGGCCGCCATGCCAGGCGGAGGCGCGACGCACCTCGGCGGCACCTCCACCGCCGCCGCCGCCGCTATGTCGCCGCCCTCGTATGGCATGTCGCCTTGCGGCCGGGGGGCCCCTGCCGCCAGCGGCATGCCGCCGCTGCCAACGCAGGGCCTGCCTGCCTGCCACAAGCGGCTGGCCGGCGCAGCAGCCACGATCGTGCACGGGTACATCAACGGGTACGTCAACGGGTACATCAACGGGTACGTCAACGAGTACGTGAAGCGCCCCAGGCCGGTGCAGACGCCGCCGCTGCTGCTGCCGCCCGAGTGCTGGGCAACGGACGGCGAGGTGTTTCATTGATGACTTGCAGTGGAATTACACATCCCAACTCCGAATGGTGCTGCAGCAGCAAACATTTGTGGACGGTTATATGTCTGGAGGTTTTGCACAGCGGACGTGACCTTGAGCGCCTTTATTCATTTGACACTGCATCGCCACCGCCCTCAACAACATCGGCGGCTACGCCGGCTGCGACCTAGTCACCCAGGTGCTGGCGCTGCTGCACCCAGGTGCTGGCGCTGCCACGACGGACGGCAGCGCAAGCGCGCTGCCGGCCGTCCAGCCCGCCCAGATGAGCCAGATCTGCCAGGGCCTGGTGTGTGCTGCCTCATGCCAGAGCCTGGGTGTGGCGGTCACAGCCCCGCAAGTCATCTAAACGCACGTGCTGGAACATTCAAGTAGAAGAGCTGTTGATTGAACTGGTGGAACCTTTTTGTGAATCTCATGCTTTGTTCTCTCTGCAGCTTGCCGATGATCAGCAATTCTTCTGCTGACTTTGTTGATTCGGATTGCGCGGCGCATCGTTGGTAAACTTTGAATTCTAAGATCACGACCGACATGCACGTCTATATGTAGCTAGGTAGGATGATGTAGGTGTAGATCGCTGGGAAATCCACACGCTCTGCCGATACAAACGAGTGCTTCAAGCAATACTTCTCCTCCGCATGCAATAGTCGCCTGGCTGTGCACTCAGATGGTGCACTTGCATCCATCTCCGCTGTACTCACACGATTTTGGCGGGAGGAAGCCTCCGCAAAACGCCAGATCTTGCTAGCTCTGAACAATGTTTCATGCAGCGGCGTTGGGACATTGTGTCTCACAACTTCATTCCGTTCATTATCTTCCAACCGCTCACCGCGCGAGAGCTGCCAGATTCTCTACGTATAGAACCGCGCGTTCTGGAGCCTCGCTGTGACCGCGAACCGGCACAGGCGGTCAGAGGAGCTGGCCGATGCGACACCGTCGCTGATGTCGTGTACAGATTGGCCGCAGAGTCAGCTGCCCGCTTCTGCGCGAGGTGCGGGACGCATGCACAGCAGCGGATGCCACAATCTGTACAGTCAGAAGCGGAAGGAAGGGCACCCTCTGCCGTGCTGGCACTGCCTGCACAGCATGTAGGCCCTCAATCAGCATTCCAACACACTCTGAGGAGCCTTGCCCAACCTGCAGAGCTCCGTTTGCGTCGCAGATGAGCATGCACGCGACATTCTTGCTGTGCAGGAGAACATGCCTCCGGCAAATGCGGCGCCAGGCGACCGCCGCAGGGCGGCAGCGGCGGCTCGGAATGCGACAAGGAGCAGGCCGTTCATTTTCTCGCTGGCCATCAGCCCCAGCCAGGCCGCGACGGCACCGACGATGGGCCAGCAGCAGCCCATGGCGGGGCGACCGTGGCCCGCGGCAGGGCGACCGCCACCGACCACCCGCAAGGACGCTGCCACGCCGCCCGTCGCAATAAAGCAGGAGTTGGCCGACATGCCTGCCGCCAGGCCGCAGCGTCCCAAGAAGCGGCCGCTCCCTGCCGGCGCGAAGGCTCCTGGCCCGCAAAAAGCCGTCAAGCGAGAGCCGGCGGATGCTGCACGGACAGCTGTGCGTGCACCGCCAGCGGCATTGCCGGCGGCGTGGAAACCTGCAGCAGATCCGAGGCTGGCGGTGCAGCAGCGCAAGCGGTCGCAGCCGCAGCCACGGCCCGACGCTGTCGGCGTCGGCGCAACAGGCACCGCCGCTGCCGTGCCGGGAGCGGCATCCAGGGCTGCCGCCAGTTCACAACCCAAGCCAGCGGCTGCACAGCCTGCAGCATTAGCGGTTGCTGCGGCACCTGCAGCAGCACCCACGGCGGCAGCGGCGATGGCAGCGAATGGATCGCCGCCTGATGCCGCGGCGGGCTGCCCAACAGCGTACTTCCGCTGCGACGAGCCAGGGCAGAAGGGCCAGATGCAGAAGGACTGGCTGTCCCCAGACGACGAGGTGAGCAAGATGCCCTGCAACGGGAACGACTGTCGAATCATCAGGTTATGACCATGTTGCACAAGGCGACTTTCTATCGCAGAATTGCAGCTTTATGTGTTGTGCATTGCCCTCCATGCAGGTGGTGCCCCCAGCGCCCTCCAACATCAGCCACATGTTCGTGTCGCGCGCCGACCTGGCGCGCCTATGGCGGCTGGAGAAGGAGATGCAGCGGGGTGCGCACGTTCGCCATTTGATATTGTCCACAGTCCACGAGAAATGCTCGTATGACAGTTTGTTTGCTGCGTGCTGGCTGGTGCGGCCGCTCTGGTCAGATGCCTAAAAGGCACAGAACCTGACCCGTCGTACTGGATTTTTACCCTGCAGCCGGGCTGAGCATCCTGCACGGGGCATTCACCGCGGGCGAGGCGCCAGACACCCTGGAGGAGCTGCGGGCATCTTACACAACCGCGGAAGTGCGGCAGCTGCAGCTCCCAATTCAGGTGGACTCTAAACGGGGAGCTCATTGCCTGAAACTAGATTTCCTGCAAAGTGACGAGAGGTCATTAGTCATTATGCTCGCAAAAGTTAGCCTTGATGACGGTGATGTATCGGGTTTCAGCCAACTTTTAATATTTTTATTATGCTCCATTCACAGCCGGCTTCTCATGAGCCGGCATTGACTCCATTTCTCATTGGACAGCGCTGGCTGTTGGACAGCGAGCATCGGAGCAGCCGCCATTAATTTGCGAGGTTTGCGCTGAAACTGCAGCCTCCAAACTTTCCTGACCCTGTCCCCTGATGCCTGCGAGCAGGCCACTGGCGTCGAGCTGACGGCGCCGGCGTTCGGCGGCATCTGCGGCGGCTCGCTGGAGGGCCACCTGGAGGGCTTAAGGGAGCGCATCGCCGACGGCGCCCGCCGGCCGCTGGTGCTGCGGGAGGTGGCGCGCGTGTCGCACAACCTGCAGATGGGCCAAGCCTGGGTCGCGTGCGTTCTTGTCTACCTTTTGTCCCGCTTTTGCTCCAACCGAGTGATCTGTTTGAGGATAGCCGCCGGCCGCTGGCGCTGCGGGAGGTCGCGCGCATTTCGCACAACCTGCAGCTGGGCCACGCCTAGACCGCGTTCGTTCTTCTGGTGTTTTCTAGCATTTTGAAAACTTTTTAAACCGTAAAATGCCGCTGGCGCTGCAAGAGGTGGCGCACGTGGCCCGAAACCTGGAGTTGGGCCACGCCTGGGCCGGGTGCTTTCTTCTATTGTTTTCCAGTATGATGAAAAAAATTCAAGCCTTACAATGCCGCTGGCGCTGCGAGAGTGGCGCACGTGGCCCGAAACTTGGAGCTGGGCAACGCCTGGGCTGGGTGCTTTCTTCTATTGTTTCCAGCTTTGTGAACCTCGTAAGCATTGCAATGCCGCTGGCGCTGCGGGAGGTGGCGCGCGTGTCGCACAACCTGCAGCTGGGCCATGCCTGGGTCGCGTGCGTGCCTGCGAGCTTCCCTACACAGGAATCATGTTGGTTTGTGGTGCGAAACAGGAGCAGGTGACATTCAATGGCAGATGTAGAGACTCACTCACTCTTGCAATTGTCTGCATGGCTTTGGGCCAAGCTTGATCATGACGCGCGATCACTGGACTGGCACTGGCTGGGCGCAGATTACGCATTGGTACTTGATTCAACTGCAGGGCGCCGGACACCGAGAAGGGGGCGCTGCTGAAGGAGCTCAAGAAGCACGTCGCGGCGGGCGCTGTGCCCCCTGAGGCCCTTGCGACCGTGTTCCGCAGCGCCAATCCCAAGCGGTGAGCCACTGTGCGCAGCCATTGTCACTGAAAACATGTCGTTGAAAGAACGACCGAAACAACAGGACGAGGGCGGTTTCGTGCTGGAATGTGTCAATGAGTTTCAGCTGTGCAGCGTGACTCGGAAGTTGCGTAGGCACCTCCTGACCCTTGACACTGAAACCGGAGGCCACCTGCCGCCTCAACAAAACCGACCTGAACGACGACGATTCATTCTGCCACAGGCTGGGCGAGCGCTGGTGCCCCGCGCAGCCGCAGGCGCAGTCGGAGACGAGCACCCGGTCGCTGGCGCGCACGCTGCTGCAGCAGCTGCGGCAGGCGCAGATGGCACAGCAGGCCCGCGCATCTTTCCAGCCTGCAGGCGCCACGGCGACAGGCGCTGCGGCGCGTGCCGGTGCACCCTGCAATGTAGCTGACGCCGGCCAGAGCGCTGGCCAGACCGCCAGCAGCCCGGCTGCGGCGCTGCAGCGCACTGCCCTCCGGATCGCAGACGGGGAAGGGGCGGAAGCACTGGCGGCGGGGGAGAAGACGCCCATATCGCGGTACCACCCCCAGCCTGCCGGCGGCGGCAGCGGCGGCGGCAGCAGCGCCCCCGGCGCAGAGCTGGCCCTCCGTGCTGCCTCTGCGGCGCAGCTGCCGCAGGGCAGCTCAGCCGGCAGCGGAGCGTTCGGCTCCGCAATAGAGCTGCCGCCGCAGGACGCGGGCGCTGTCGTGGTGCCCCAGCAGCCGCTGCCGCTGGTTGCCGACTACAATTTTGCCGACGGCGCGTCTTTTGTATGAGTGTTTCCAGACATTGTGTACGGTTTCTGGTGACTTGTTTTCTGTTTGTCGTCTGCTCCTTGGTGTCTGTGCCAGGTGTATGCAGTCGTGTCTCACTGAACGTGCCCACGCTTGTGCCAATGCCCATGAGGTTCATAATTTGCACTGAACAACCGCACTGAATGACGTCTGTCGCCTTTCCGAAGGCGTGTTCCTGCGGCAGCTGCCGCCGCTACCGCTGCTGGAGGCGTGGCTGTCGGAGTACCTGCAGGAGACCGCGGCGCTGGCGGCCAACGACCCCGCCGAGCAGGGCAACTCGCTGCAGGTGCCGCTTTTCTCAATGTGAAACGTTTACCTACATCACACATGTTTGATTTTGGCCGCTGCCTTTGCACAGATTTGCACCCAATGCTGATCGGTCCTAGCCACAAATCATGCAACCCTTCAATGCACGAGCGTTGCTTTCATACTTGGAAACTAGGTCGCTCTGCCATCGCTGGGCATGCAGTCGACGCTGATATCTCCATGCATCCCTGTCTCAGCTGAGCGTTGCATTGGCGCAGTGCTGGAACGGCCAGGCGCGCAAGCTGTGCTGGCCGGCCAACCCCAACGTGATGGCGGCCAGCGTCTCTGCGACATTCACGCGCTACGGCAGCGCTTCGGCCGCGGAGGCCCGGGCTGGGCCCGGCTGGCTCGTCCCCACAGGTACGGTGGCCTGCCTTTGCTCCACGATGCTGGCAAAGCCGCAGGGCTATGAGCTCCATGTGCGGCAAGAGGAAGTGCGGCAATGTAATGAGAGGTCGCCACAAGTATGTACTGCCGGCGCCCATGGCATCAGGCAACATCAGCTGCCATGTTGTGGCTAACAGCCCATGGTGTTCATGCACGGGCAGCATTGGCTGACTGAACAGCAAACCGACTATCGTACATGCGTCTCTGCAGGCAAGGGGCTGAAGCTCCTGCTGCATCACGACGCACGAGTGCTGCCGCCCAAACTGGAGCTGAGCAGCCTGATGTCGCTGAACGGCGAAGGTGACGGCCTTTACCTACAACAAGCGGATGTCGTCAGCTGATGCGAAGAACCGGCATTGTCATAGCCCTGCTGTTCCTGCGCCGTGCGAGGTCGCAGCTGCAATGCACAGAAATTAGCGCAGCGCTCGTCGCTTCGTCACGCGCTTCGCAGCTTGTTCTCACCCACCTACAGAATGTCCTGACATCAATCTTTCATTTCTCTAGCGGCACATCTTATAACACCTGATTTCGACCACTGTTTCCCACTGCTGCAGAGGGCTGGCAGACGGTGAGGCACGGTTGGGACGGCCACGTGATGGTAATCGCGGGCGCTGAGGGCGCCACACCCGCGGAGCGTGCCATCCCCTACCCGCTGCTGCAGCCGTGGATGAAGTTGAGTGCCATGCTCAGGTGCCGCATCAACCATCTCCCTCTCTCCACGAGGGCACTACCAGCGAGGACTGTCAGTCTGGGCAAACACATGTGCCAGGCGCTTGCCACAATATCACACAGCCCACTGCTTGAATCTTCTTCAGCTGAACGCCCTTCTTTCAGCTGAACACCTGCCTGTAAGCCCACAGGAAGGCGAGCTGGACGGCGGCATTCCGCTGCTGCGTGTCGGTGGACGATGTGCAGCGCACCTTCCGCATCTTGCTGGCGCCGCCGGGGCAGCTCCTGGCGGACCGCCTGCTGGACACGCTGCCGCAGGTGTTGTCCTATTCTTCTTGCGGGGCATCTATGTTTGTGTTGGGTTCAGACCGCTGGGAGGTCGTCCGTTCGTCCTTCACAAAGAGAACCTGCGCCACTTTGTGAGAAGAAGCTCCTTGTGGCGGAAGACTCTGCCTCTTGAGCAGGTTCGGCGGCAGCTGCATGCGGGAGTGTCTGCTGGACGAGCTGCAGCTGGTCGCTGTCTTTAAGCATAGTGTATCGGCACTTGTCTTCCCATCATTCTTGTGCCCCACGAGGTTCAACCGTCCAAGTCCTGTGGCTTACATCGCTGGATACATTTGTAAGTTTGACGTTCAGTCCAGTTTCGGTGGACAGCAAATTCACCAGAGCGATTCTCTTGTCATGGTGCAGGCGGATCGCGCGGCCATCGAGGCGCAGCTGCAGTCACTCCATGACGCCAAGCGTGGCCGGCTGCTGGGCGCGCTAGTTGAGGAGGTTTGCCTTCCGCCGCCGGAGCAGCGGCGGCGGTGGTCGGCCACAGAGCCCATCCCGGCGGCGGCAGCCGCGCCTGCGGCGGCGCCGTCCGCAGCCACTGCGGCGGCAGCAGTGCCGACGCTGCAGCTGATCCCGCTGGCAGAGATGTCAAGGGAGACGGCCGCTGCGGCAGCTCCAGCGGCGGCGGCGGCAGCTGCACAAGCAGCAGCCGGCACGCCAGATGCAGCCGCAGCAGATGCAGGCGACGAGCGCCGCGGGTGGTCCATCGTATTCGGCCGGCGGGCGGACTCGGGCGCGCGCAAAGAATGCGAAGCGTCACTGGCTGCGATCCTGCAGATGCTGCAGCGCTGCTCGCCAGCCGGGGAGGCCTTCTCCAAGTGGTTGCGCGGCCAGCCGCCAGCGGATGTGACGGAGGCAGTGGACCAGTGGTGCAGCGGCTGGCTGGCGTCGTTGAGCCGGCCGTCCGAGCGGCTGCTAATAGACTTCGTCAGCAAGCTGGCCTGGCGGCCCGTCAAGCGGCAGCGCACCAAGTCGCATCCTGAGCCGCAGCGGACACAAGCACCGCGTGGCGAAGCTGCCACCGGCGATGAAGCCGCGAATGCAGGTGATGGCCAAACCGCCACAGCCGATGAAGCTGCAGGCAGTGAGCGCCAAGAGCTTTCCATACGATTCAGGCGCACGGCCGCATTGGGCACGCGAGAGGAATAGGCAATGATGCAGGTGCTGTGCAAGCTCGCCGGCCGAGGACGCTGCCGTGCTGACCACAATGCTGCAGAACTTGCCTGCGAATTTTGCGCTGACTGAAACAGGGGAATGGTGCACAGGTCGGCGGTCGCTGCCGATGAAGCAGCCCGCGCAGCTGAAGGCAGACTTTCAGAGCAGGGTAGACTGGCGGCCCGTCAAGCAGCAGCGCACCGAGGCACCAGCGTCAGCGCAGCCGCAGCCCGCAGCAAAGCCGATAGCGGAGCAGCAGCAGCCAGCGGACGCACAGCCGAGCAGCAGCTCCGCGCTCTCCAGCGGCAACTCAGGCCGGCCCCGTGGCCGGCGCAACCGCCGCCGTGTGAGGAGCTACGGACGGGGCGGCCACAGCATGACGGAGTCACCCAGCGGGGCCGCCGCTGTCAGCGAGGCGGCGCCCCCAGAGCTGCCGAGGTTTCGAGGGCTGACCCACGAAGAAGTCGTCGAGAAATACTATGGGGACGTCTTGCCAGACGGCATGCGCACACCCATCTCGCCAGCATATGGCTACGGCACCGGCACAAGCGCGGCCGACGCCGCCTCGCCGCCGGCCGCGAAGCAGCAGTCTTCCGGCAGCCCGCTGTACGACCGGGCCGGCAGCCGCAGCCCGCGGCCGCTGGACTCGCCGGCGACGCCGCGGCACAGCCCGCAGCGCAGCGAGCGGTCGCTTGCTGACAGCAGCGCCCAGCGGCTGCAGGTGCGCGAGCTCAGCCCGGACAGCTCAGAATCTGCGCAGGAACTGGCTGCTTGCCAGCACGAGCCCGCATGCCTGGCGCCGCCGGCTGCCGAGGGCAGTCCTCCTTTCCACGCTGTAGCTTGGCCGCCGGCCCCGTGGCCGTACCGCGCGGCGCCGCCCTCATGGCGGTATGGACTGCCCAGTCCGGCGCCCCGCCCAATCCGCCCCACCCACAACCCAGCGGCGCTCCTGGAGGCTGGCGCGGCGGGCCAGGCAGCGGCGCCGGTGCATGCAGCGGGCATGAGCCCGGCGGACTGGGCCGTGCTGGAGGCTCCTTGTGCCAGATGGCGGATGGCGGCGCGCTCCGCGGCCGCAGCGGCGGCGCTTGCCGGTGAGCTGCCGACGGACGGCAAGGCCGACGAGGCGGAGGCCATGTCAGCGGCGACAGAGGAGGCAGATGAAGGCGCAGAGCAGGGGGCGGCGGCGGCGGCGCAGCTGTACCAGGCGCCGGACCGCAGCGGCCAGCCGCCGTCGCTGCGTAACTTCACCGTCGAGTACGAGGAGCAGCTGGTCGCCTACCTGCAGGTGGGATGCTAAATTTTGCCTTTTCTACTTTTGCGCTGGGTTGCTTCCAACCAGGAGGACTTGAGATTCAGTGGAAGGCGGGCTGCTGCGGGGATGTCGAGCTGATCCGTCCAGTGGGCTGCAGTATCGGCATTGCCAGACCTCTGCCTCTGCTGTGCAAGTGATGATGCTAGCTCCGTGCTGTGTCTTGCTGAGGCATTGTAGTCGACACTTTGTTACAGGGCCAACCCGAGGAGTTCGTGGGACTCTACCTCGTTCTGCAGGACTGCCCGCCGCCGCCTGAGCTCGGCTTCCAGACAGGTGCCGTCTTGCTTCCTTCTGCATTCAGCAAAGTTGAATCTCGTACTATCCTTTCTAAAGAAAACTGTCATTGACTCGTGCAAGAGCAACAGTCGGGACAGGACGCCAAACGTACCTGTGCGCTACCTGCAGCTGTTGTAATCTGCTCGCCGAAATCTGCGGTCATGCCGCAAAGCTTCTCGTTATCCCACAGCTGCAATCGGCTCTTGCAGCAGTCATCTCTTGGTGCAGAGCCTGATTGGCGCAAGCTCTCCTGCGCACAGGCACCGGGGACATGAGGGCGTTCCTGCTGGAGCGAAACAAGATCTTCCAGGTGGACTGCGGCACCTTGCGCGCTACCGCCAAGGCGCCGGCGCGGCTGCGCCTCAAGCGCCGCGTGCTGGACGTCCTGTACGACAGGTTGCGGACCAGCCGGGTAAGCAGACCGATTCGATGAGAAGCCTGGAACTCATTCTAAGAAGGCCGCCAAAGAAAGGGCAGTCCTGCTGGGCCACGAAACATGTCATGGATTGGGACGGCGATGCGGCTGCATGTTCACCACGTTTCCCGCTCCAAGCGTTTGCAATGCAAGATGTGGACTGTGCTGAGAGCCGGAGTTTCATATGGTCATTTTCTGAGTAGACGCTATGGTTCTGATGTGATTTTTACCTGCTGCCACTGCTCCTAAGCGCTTGGCCATTGCTGTGCAGAAGCGCAGCAAGCCATTCGGCAAAGTGCGCATGCCGCTGGAGCAGCTGCGGGCAGACTGCGAGGATGTGGACACGCTGGTGAGCCCTCGAGGAGATTTAACCAGCACAGGCTGAATGCAAGTCTTGCCTGAACCTGTTTCCCAGACTATACGACATCGTGAAGCCCTGGTGGGCTGTGAATGCAGCAAAACACGAATTCACATTTATGCAACGGGGGCTGCAGGAGTAGTAGTCATGTGCACAGTGGTCCGGTCAGCAGACAATTAGTACCTGGCACCCGCACACGACAGCAGCAGCCATGCCAACTGCAGCTGCTCATTCTTTAGATTCACCATTGTACATCTAAGCTGAACAAACACAATCCCGCGCTGCGCCTGCTGCAGGGCATCCTGCAGGATAAGACGCACCTGCTCAGCGACCTCAGGGAGGTGGTGTGGGTGTTCCACCGCGGGCCGCAGAACGGCGGAGAGGACATTGTAGAGCCACGCCGGCCGCCCGCCTCCGGGTGCGCATTTGCAGGAAAACGTTGAAGAGGAACACTGCAACGTATTGAATTTGTAACACGCCTGCTTCCTCCATACCCGCCTCCCCCTCAATGCGACAGCCCTGGTCATGCTGCCGACCTTTTGGTCCACATGTGTCCTGGCCATGATGCCTGCACAGCTGGGCTCTGTCAGCGTTCACCTAAGAATGAAAGTGAAAATGTCAATCGGTTTAACATATCGAGCTCGTGTCTGCAGTGACGAAGCGGGCGGCTCGCGCTACTGGCCGGCCGCGTGCGAGTGCAACCGGATCTGGGCCTGCCGGCACAAGTTCAGCTGCCGCTGCACGCACGCGCCGCCGCGCGCCGTGCCGTGATGGGCGGCTGATGCGGCGCCAGGGCTGGCGCCATTACGAAGAATGCTGATGGTCAAGATGTGCAGCATACGCAGTTGTGATCGCCGGTGTGGTCGATGCAACATCAGAGCGGACGAGATCACCGCACACAAAATTTGAACAAGAATGATGCCGCTGTATGTCTATCAGAACAATTCATCGCCAATTGCTTTGTTGCTGGCACTGCTGTTGCTATGCGTTGAGTTGCCGCAGTGCTGTTATGCCATATTTGATATTTTGATGCCTGGCAGCAAGATGAGTGCATAGCCAGAGGCTGCTGTTTGAAACCCGGAACTCTTTGCTCTTTGCTGTGCCTCCGGATTTTTTTTTGGCTGTGCCCCTGGCACTCGCTACCAGCAATTCCTCAATATAGACGTGCCGGCGTGCTGCTAGCCTAGGTTCAGAATTCTGCCCTAAAACGTTTACTGTAAATTCTACTGGAGCCCGCTCCAGCATCAGGAAGCCACACAATGAGTCCAACTCGTTCCACAGCACCACTCCTCACATGGTACATAAATACAAGCTGAAAACAAGCTGCCGGGAGAGTTACTGGTCATTTGAAGCAGCACCATCAGCTGTGCATCCAAGACGTGCTTGCACAGCACTCATTGCAGCTGCCCACCGGCCGGCGGCCGCCGCTGCGCCCGAATCGCGCAGCCAAACATGTCCATCGCGGCGGCGATGCGTCCCGGCGGCGCGGCGGCGCCGCCAATGCGCTGTGGCTCGCTGATCATGCGGATTTGCCATGCCAGGTCCTTGGCGCGTTTCTCGGCGTCCGCCGCCCGCGCCTCCGCCGCGACGGCGCGCCGGCTGCCGACCGCCGCAGCCAGCTCCGCCTCCTCGCACCTGCAGTGACACTCAAGATCGCCAGGTGACAGATCAAACACATGCACATCAGCAAAATGTAGCTTGTGCTGGGTGTAGGAGCTAGAGCAGCAGGGCTTGGCTGCAGCAGCCTTGTGTCACTTGACTGGCAGCGTCGAGTGGCAGCCTGCAGCCAAAGTAAGAAACTACTGTCGTGGCGCAGTTCAGAGACCGCCACCTGCGCCTGAGCACGTCCGCGTCTTCCTCCAGCGCCGCCGGAATGGGGCGTCGCTCGGGCGCCGGCGCCGGCAGGCCGCCTGCGGCCTCGCCGGCCTCGCCAGCGGCAGCAGCGTCGCCATCGACACTTTCGGCAGGAGGGGATGCGCCCGCAGCGGCGGCGTCTTCGTCCCGGAGCGCATCTGCCATGGCGAGCTTAAGCGACAGCTGAATCTTGGCGACCTCTGCCGCGGTCGCACGGGCCTGAGCCACCACGAGCTCCGACCTGCGAGGCAGGCGGAAGAATGTCATTGCTCAAGCCATCATGCCAGAGCACATGTTCCCCGGCATAGACATGGCACATGCAACATCTCAACTTCAAGCTGCATCTGAGCAACCTGAATGTCGTGCATCAGCAGCATGAGCGAGTCCCACCTCGCCGCCTCCAGCTGCCGCTGCAGTTCCGTCATCGCCGCATCCGCCTCCGTGCACCGTGACTCCGCAGCAACTGCCGCTTCCTCTGCTTCCAGCAGCCGCTCTCGCAGCTGCTCTGCCCCCGCGGTGGCCGCTGCCGCTGCCGCATCCGCCGCCGATGCGCACTCTGACGCCAGCGCCGCCTCGGCAGACGCCAGCTGCTCAGAAAGAGACGCAACCTCTGCGGCGGAGGCTGCAGCGGCGTGCTCGGCGGCGGCGCGGCCCGCAGCGGCTTCGTCGGCCGCCTGCTGCGCCGCCTGCGCCTGCCGCTGCGCATGCGCCAGCTCCTGTGCGAGCAACGGTAAGCGCCAATGAGCCAATCAGAGCGAAGGAACAGTGGCATATGGGACAACTGCACTCTAGCCTTGGCTTAGGTGCCAGGCAATCCGTGTTACAGGCGACCTAGCCGAAGAAACGCTGTAACGTGATCATCAAAGAGCCGACTTCAAATTCCAAGAATCACGACTTTCGGTGTGATCAGCGAGGAACGAAATGATCCCATCGGATCACGGACTGGTGGGCCAAAACGGCGCCCAGCAAACCGAGCCTTGCCATTTTGAAGCACACGCAAACCTGAGCAGCCGCTTCCGCGCGGGCGCCGGCGTCCGCCGCCGCCGCCCGCGCCTCCGCGGCCGCCTGCTCCGCCGCAGCCGTGGCTGCCGAAAGCGCTTCCTCCTTCCGCTTCCAGCCGCCGTTCAGCGCCATAAAGCGCTTTTGACGCTCGTCGGCCTCCTGGCGGGTGGCAACCGACTCTGCTTTGGCTGCCGCCGCCTCTGCGGACGCTGCTTGCTGCAGCCGCCGGCACTCCTCCATCTCCCTGCGAGTTCAAGAGTCACGGTGCATCAATCTCAAGGCCACAGATGCGACGTTGCGAGGTGGTTAGCCGCCAGTGCATTGCAATACCAGCGAATCGTTGACCCATCTCACTGGCTAGGAGAGTGTGCATGATCGCCGTGTGCATCACCAGTGGCGTGTGAGCTCCTGCACGCCGCCGACTGCAGTTGTGGGTGCTGGAGTACAGGCGCACGGCGCAGACACTGACACGAAGGTGCTGCAGACGATGCGCATACACACATGTTGCATGAGCTGCTGTACACAGGCCACATGCTGGTGGCGGTTCTGTCGTGTTTGCACTTTCCGACCAAGATGCTGCAACTTTCAGGACTCCATTTGCGGGTCCAGCAACAAGCAAGGCAGGTTCAAGGGCAGTTGTATGTCGGCACGGCACAGCCGAGGCAGCTCATCTGCATGCGTTTGTGTCCTGCATGCGGGCCTGCATATGGTCGTGCTCGGTACTAAAGATGGCGCGTCCTGCCAACAGCATTGTTTGGCAAGACCATTCCGAGGCGCGGCAGCGAGGAGCACGAGAGGCTGCAGACGCACCTCTGCAGCCGGGCGTCGTTCTCGCGCAGCGCCGCTACGGCAGCTTCCGTGCAGGCGCTCGCGTCCAGCGCCGCCCGCGCCTCGTCTCGTGCCGCCTCCGCCGCCAGTGCTGCCTCCTGCGCCGCGTTTAGCTGGCCCCGCAGCGCATCCTCCCGAGCCGTCGCTTCCCCCAGCGCCTCGGCGCGGCCTGCGGGCATGGGACCATGCATTGCTTGAGCTGCAGCTGGCATAGGCTGAGGCAATTGACACCGCCGTTTGGGTTCAGAGCATGGGAAGCTGGTTGCGGAGTCTCCGGACGCCGCAGCTCAACAACAGATACGCAAGGGATACTCTGGGGCGTCCGTGGGTGTGGCTGCTTCAGTTGATGGACCCCAGAGTGTCCATTGCGCATCTGGCTCGTTCAGCTGCGGCAGTCAGAGAGCGGCTGTTGAGCATTGAGGTTCTCAATGGGTCGCCTGATTGTGCCACAGCCTCCCAGCTGTTCCGCGCATGGCTAGTAATCCGCAAGCCGTGTTCAACCCATGTGCACCCTCACATTGCGCGACTGTCGGACAGAAAGCCGCGGCGGGCCCAATGTACGAGTCGACAGCTGCAGGTCTTTTTGACTTAGATGAGATCGATCAACGTCAATTTTGGTTGTTTACAGTAACTGCTGACGCAGGGGCAAACCCGCGTCGCGGCCAGCCGCCGACGCCGCCGTCTCGGCCTCCTCACACTGTGTCTGGAATTGCCGTGCGGCTGCCGCAGCTTCGTCCGCCGCCGCCTGCCGCTCGGCGGCGGCCGCCGCCTGTGCCTCCTTCAGCTGCGCCTCCAGGTCGGTTGATCGCTGCTTGGCCTGTGCGGTTGAAAGGGGCAAAGCTCGCGTCCAAAACACTGCGTCATCAAATGAGTAGCCACAAAACCACGAAACAGCTTGCTCCTGCAGTGGGTGGACAGCACCCCTTTGGCAGAGCGAAGCTTGATAGCGCAGGAAGGATGCAGAATAGTAAGCCGCTCGAGCAGATCCACAGTGACCAGCAACTGACTCTGTGCGTGCCGAGTTGAATTCACTCACCCCGTTGGCGCGGGCCTCGGCGGCGCGCAATCGCTCGACGGCTTCATCCAGCCCCGCGTCCGCGTCCTCCCGCCGCTCGCGTTCCGCGACCAGGTTTGCCTCCGCCGCAATGGCGCGCCGCTCGGCGGCCTCGGCGCGCCGCGTGGCGGCAGATGCACCGCCCTCCTGCGCCTCGCGCACCGCCGCCAGCTCTGCCTCCTGCAGAAGATCATTCGCGATTTGCGCAAGGTCTGGACTTCCATGGCTCGCAGGGACAGAGTGACAATGGCAGGGGGGCAGTGAGTGCCACCATCTTGTGCTCTGCCTGCAAGAGTTGAGATATAGCACTTGCGAAAGCAGATGCCGACGCAACTCTCTCTGCACGAGATTACCATCTGCATCTGCATTTGCGAGTGCCCAAACAATGCAGGTGCCACTGAGGGACAGTGTTCTTCGCTGTGAGACTCCCGGCACGAAACCCGCACCTTGCCCTGCAGCGCGGCCTGCAGGCTGTCGACGCCCTTGCGCAGCTTCGCGCCACTGGCCTCCAGCTTCGCGTTGGCCGCTCCCAGCGCCGCGAACCTCTCGCGCAGGGTTTCCGCTTCCGCGGCGGAGCTGCTTCCGGCTTCCTGCGCCTCGAGCAGCTTGACCCCCAGCGACCGCTGCCGCTCGTCGGAAGCTTCGAGCGAGCCCTTTGCCAATTCCAGCTGCTGCTCGAGCTGCGTCCGCTGCACCTCAGCTGCCGCAGCAGCCGCCTCGGCGCTTGTGAGCCGCTCCTGGAGTTCTGCTGCCGGCTGCTGCTCGGCCAAGGCGGCAGATTCGCCCGACTGCTCTGCCGCCTGCTCTGCCTGCTGCTGCAGCTGCTGCTGCGCTGCCTCGAGCTGCGCCGCCAGCTGCGCCTGCTGCTGCTGGGCTGCGTCGAGCTCTGCCGCCTGCTGAGCGTGCTGCTGCTGCGCTGCCTGGACGTCTGACCGGAGCTGCGCCACCTGCTGCCGCTGCTGCTCCCCAGCAGCCTGGTACTCCGATTGAAGCTGCCCCAGAGCCTGCCGCGCTGCGTCGAGCTCGCCCTGCAGCTGCGCCGCCCGATGTCCTGACTCGGACGCCGCCGCGCCAGCGGCTGACAGTTGCTCCTGAAGCTGGTGCTGCTGTTCCGCCGCAGCGGTCTGCTGCTCCTCATGCTGCTGCAGCGCCGCCGCAAGCTGCTGACCCTGCGTACCTGTAGGCCGCACAAGGTTGATGCTCATGCGTCTTCTTGCTCCCAGTCCACGCAATGCTGAGATTGTTTGAGCTTCCCAACACAGGATGAAACCCTGCTTTGGCAGCGACATGCACGTACAACTTACACGTGGCCTTGAGAAGGATGCGCGCAAGGTGATGTAGAACAACGGTTGCCAAGGCAGGTGCTCACCTAGCAGGTCCTGCAGGTCCGCCGTTTGTGCCTCCAGCTCATCCACCCGCTGCTGCAGCTGCTGCAGCTGCTGTGTCTGCTGTTCTGCCGGCTCTGTCGCTGAGACCTCATCTGCCGCGGGCCCTAAGGCCTCTGAAACAGCATCCGCCGCTTCCGTCGGCGCCTCGCCCGCCATCGTCGGCGCCTGGGCCGGCGCGCCGCCGTCCGCCTCTACTGCATCGGCGGCCTCTGAAATCTGCTCGGCCTCCTTCGCCGTCGGCGTGCCGGGTGCCGGCGCCTCTGCTGCAGCCTGTTGCTCCTCTGCCTGCTGCTGCGCCGCCGCGAGCTGCCGTTCGGCTGCCGCGAGGCGCTGCGCCAGCGGAGGCAGCTGCGCCTGCGCCGCCGCGGCGTCTGCGCGCACCGCCTCTGCCTGCTGCTGGCTGTCTTGCAGCTGCTGTCGCGTCTCCCGAAGCTGCTGCTGGATCTCCTGCAACTGCTGCTGGATCTCCTGCAACTGCTGCTGGCTGTCCTGCAGCTGCTGCTGGCTGTCCTGCAGCTGCTGCTGTGCTTTCTGCAGCTGCTGCTCTGCCGCCGCTGCCTGCTGCCGCGAACCCTGCGCCTCTGCCTCATGCAAGGCCTGCAGCTCCCGCTGCGCTGCGGCCGCCTGCTGCTGTGATGCCTCCAGTTGCTGATGCGCCGCTTCCAGCTGCTGCTGCAGCTCTGCTTCCGCCGCCCGGTGCGATTCGGCCGCCGCGGAAACAGCTGCGTCGCGACCTGCTGCCTGCTGCTTTTGCGCTTCATGCAGCGCCTCCCGCGCCTCCCGGAGCAGGGACGTCGCCGTTGCCAACTGTGCGGACAAGGCGTCGTGCTTGCCGCGCAGCTCGGCGGCCTCTGCCTGCGTCGCCTGCAGCGCCGCCTCAAGCTCCGCTGCCTTACTTGCATGCGCTGCTGCTGCCGCCGCCGGCAGGGCGTCTGCATCAGCTGACGAGGCCGCGAGACCGTTCTCCCTTGCGGGCGTCGTCACCGCGGCGCTGCCTGTGGCGCCCACTGCGCCTCCTGCCGCGGGTGCCGCCTCGCTGGACGGCTGGGCGGCTGACGACGGCGGCAGCTGGGCCAGAGCGGCGTCCCGAGCCTGTTGCGCCTCCTCCAGCTGCCGCTTGAGGCCCATGACCTGGCGTTTGGCGCGCCCCAGCCGCAGCTTGAACTCCGCAATCTGCGTCCGAGTGCAGTCTGGGCGTCACTAAGCCAGCCAAAATCGAGTACCGTGATGCAGGTTCCTGTGCATGCCGCACATCGTGTGTTGCTTATGGCTGTGCAGCTTCAGCACTCAGTTCTGATTCAGCAGGGACGGTGAAACAGTCCCGGCATCGATACTGCTGCAGCAAGGACCTGGGGCACGAGCCCTGCATCGCGATTGTGCTCACCTGCTTGGCATCGGTTCCTGAGATGCCGGCACCGCCCGGCGTCTTTGCCGGCGTCGCGGGCGGCGTGGCCGGCGCTGCCACAGCATTATCTGAAGCGCCGCTGGCTGCCGTCGCCAGCTGCGGCCGTGTGGCTCTGGCGGCATCGTCTTGCCGGCCAGCCGCGGTCGCCACAGGTACAGCCGCTGCCGCCTGTGCTGCCTCCAGCCGCCGGCTCAGCTCAGCGTTTCGCTGCTCCGCCGCCGCGGCTGCTGCCCCAACTTCTTGCAGCTCGCCCTCCACTCGCTGCTGCTGCTGCCGGGCATCCGCTGCCTGAGTCCGGGCGTATGCACCAGTTGGTATGCTGTCCCTATCCTGAGACCTTTTAGTGGCTGAAACTGTGGCAGTCCACGCTATGGCTGCTGCAAACGCAAATCTGCGCTTGCAGCGCGCGAGCCACCTCTGCCTTGGCAAGGGTACTGAACCATGAAGTAAGTACACGACTGACCTGGTCAACCGCCTCGGCGGCGCTGGCCTCAGACTGCTGCAGCCGGCGCTCGAGGTCTTCTGCGGCCGCCGCCGCCTTGCCGACGGCGCCCTCAGCGGCGTCGGCGCGCGCCTCGGCGGAGGTAGCCCGGCCATCGGCGTCCCGCGCCAGCCGCTGCGCGCCCTGCAGCGCCTCCCGCATATCGTCCAGCTCCGCGCAGGTGTCTGCCGTGGCCTGCGTCAGGATTGCCAGTCAGACAATCTTCCACATGTTTGCTTTGATGTTCAATGCGCGGTGTCCTTCGCACATCATCGAGCTCCGCGCAGGTGTCGCTGCGGCCTGGCGCCAGTGCAGCAGCCTTCTGTCAGCAATGTTCCCAGACATTGGGATTGTGAGTTCAGATGCATCGCCCCTTGCACGTCGTTCAGCTCCACGCAGTGGTCCGCCGCGGCCTGGTATTGATCCATCATGCTAACGTTTGATTTCGATCAGACCAAGGCTGGCGATTTTGCTTGTTGCCGACGTTCTAGCACCAATCGACAGGTTGATGCTCACCGACTCGACGGTCCTGAGCCGGGCCTGCAGCTGCTCGTTCTCACGGCGCAGTTGGGCGGCCTCAGCTGCAGCGCCGCCGCCGCGGCCACTGCCAGCGCGTCTGCCTACTGGCTTGCGCGCCGGCGCGGCGTCCAGCGGCACGTCGTGGAAGCTGTCGTTCGTGTCGCCCCACTCGCCCAAGAGGCCTGCACTCGTTGAAAATGTGCATTTGCATTTGCATGTGCAGTAGCAGGTGCAGGTGATGCAGCCAGTGAAACGTCATTTGGAAACCCGGATAGCAGCAGTTGCCACACGACTTTGGCGGTCGTTCCTGACTGCAGACAGCAGGCTGGTCTGGTCTTCGTGCACCTGAGTCTGCCAGCTGCACCGCGCCGCCGGACTGCTGGAATGCCGGCGATGCGGCGTCCTCTTCCTCATCGTCCGCCCCGGGCTCCAGCGCCAGCACAGAGTCAGCCAGCGCGCCCACCTGATTGCGCGCGAAGTCCTGCGGCAGTGGTTGGGCTTCATGTCAGGTCACCGCTGGCTGCCAGATCACGTCCCATTGCAGCCGTTTCATGTGTGGTACCTTAAACACGGTGACCAAGGATCGATCTGCAACATGATTGACGGATCAACTAAGCTGCCATGTTCGTAAAGTCGTTGTTGGCCTGAAATCAGCGTTGAGTCGAACAGAACGGGAGCAGGTCCAAGTGATGCATGCCCATCCTTACCAACTGCTCATCCAGCTTCAAATTTGAGGCCTGTTCCGCGAGCTTGCCTCCCAGCTGGCTAAGTTGCCCCCACATGGTGGCTCAACGCGTCAAGGGAGGTTTCGGAGCCAGGGGTGTGCCGATCTCGATCGTGAAACGCTGTTTTTGCTATCGACATTGCTGGACGCGTGGGTCCGCCATCGTGGCTGTCGAAAGCGATACTACAGTGATGAGTGACGTGCAAATATTGTGCACTCTACAAAGTAGTATTTGCAAGCTGGTAGGGGCTGGAAGATGAACTTCCACATGGAAAAATGATTATGCCCGGTGCATGACCAGAGCGGACCAGATGCAGTGACCTTCCTATCTGGTTTGGTTTCACAGTCCTACATGAAGTATGCAACATCCTTGATGGGCTTTGCAGTCGCAAGCCTTGACCTTTGCGTCCACGCAAGCCACCTTCCCTGCCTATTGTTGGTCAGACAGACGCAGCAAATCCGCGTCAGCTCCCGCGTGAGCACCATTGATGCCGCAACAACATTGAATTGAGGATTACAGGCATATGAAGTGATAGCCCAGCCTGCTCGGCGCCATTGCAATGGACGAGCTGGACCAGATCATCAACGCCAGCAACAGGTCCGACACCCGTCAGAAGCAGCAGCAACCGCCGAGCGGCGCGCAGCAGGGCCCGAAGGCGCCGCTCCAAGCCGCAGCGTCGCTGCTCGACAGCCTGGCCGACCTCGACATCGCGACTCCGCCGACGCACACAACGCAACCGCCGCAGCCTGCGGGTGCAGTGAGCGGTGCCCCAGCCAGCCCTGCGCAGTACAAGGTGAACCATTCTATGGAACAAGCCGTTCGTCAAGTCAACATGACCAAGTACGCGGGGGAAGAGGCCGTCTAGGGTGTGACATGCATTACGATTGCGGAACGCTAGCATGCAAGATGACTGACCTTACCACTTCCAGCAACAGGTGTGGGACGACCTGTTCTCGGATGCTGGGGCGGTGCCTTCTGCGCACGGCGCGGGGCCGCCTGCAGGCAATGATGCGCAGAGCGACCTCGAGCGCTGGTTCGCGGACGCCGATGCGGACCACGACGGCAGGTAAATGTCAGTTTGATGCTGAACATACAGCGGGCCTGCCACAAGGACAGCGAAGCCTATCACACGCCACTGCTGTGGCGTTGCAGCGAGGGTGGCAGCGTTAGCCTTAGCGGCTTGGCACATCGCATCGTTGATCGTGCCAACGCCGTCCATGAAACTCCTGCAATGACCAGGGTCGCTGGCGGGGAGGCGGTGCAGTTCTTCACGCGCACCGGTTTGCCAAAGACGGATCTGTCGAAGGTGTGGCGCGCTGCAAAGTGGGCAGCGCCCGCAGATGGGGAGGGACTGACCACACAGCAGTTTGCGGCCGCCATGCGCGTGGTTGCCTACGCCCAGGTCCGTGTTCACTCCGCTGCTTCTGCAGATTACAGCATGAGTTCGTGCACTAGTCGACCTTAGATTCAGCTGTGCTTGGCTGCATCCCCAGCTGCACCTACATGGCCTAAACGGCACAAGCGCGCCAGAGCTGGGTGTGGGATCATGCAATGCGCTCAATGAGATTAAGGTCGTGTCGATGCACGATGTTGCCGACGACCGCAGCATATACGCTCTTGTACAGGCGGGCAGGTCACTGGACGACAGCAGCGCGGTGCAGGCGGCCGCCAGCGACGGCGGCTGGCAGCAGCTCACGGGGCGTCCGCTGCCGCCGCCGCAAATCGCACCCGTCGGCAGTGGCGGCCACGCCGCCGCAGCAACAGCCGCCTCTCCCGCAGCATCCTCGGCGGCCTCGCCAGCAGCAAACTCGTCGCTGACTTCAACGCTTCAGAAGGGCCGTGTGCAGCCGGCAACGGTCAGCCGTGCATCCGCAGGCAGCAGCGGCTCGCCCGCGGCAGCCGGCAGCCCAGTCAGCGGCACCGCCGCGGGCCCACGGCGGATCAGCGTTGCCGGCGCGGCGTCCTCACCAGCGGCGGCAGCTGCAGCACCGGCGCAGAGCCGCTTCAGCGCGGCGCCTCCCGGGATGGCCGCAGCATCCGCCTCCGCCGCTGTGCCCTCCAGCGTTTCCCGCAACTCCTCGGTGTCTGAGCTGCGCGGCGGCAGCGCCAGCGGCGGCGACGACACCAGCAGCGGCAGCAGCGACGAGGAGGGCTTTGGCGTGGTGCGGGACTGCAGCCCAGATCGTAAGGGTGGCGGCGGTGGCGGCGGCGGCTATGGTCTGGCGTCCGGTGCACCGCAGCTGGCGCATGCACGCACGATTGGCGTGCCGCGCAATCAAACGGCGCATGTGCGACCGCCGCCCGGTCCCGTCAGCCAGTCCATGAGCGGTGAGGGCTCGACACGTTGAAAGCAAAGGGGTGTGCTAGTTGGTGATTATCCTGCCTGGAACTGCATCCGTCTTCTGGGAGCTAGCGCTGCTGTAGTGCATCGTGATCTAGATTGTGATCTTCGCTCTGATCTATCACCACTGACCACGCAGAGCGCATGCTGCGTCGCCCAAGCCCCAGCAGGCAAAATACGCCCAGCTTCAATGCCCTGGAGGTGCGGCGTGTTCCACCCAGAATCCCACTGCTTGCCTGCGGACCGCACGCATCACTTTATCACGACGGCACCACGCGACATGGGGCTTCAAAGCCCTGGACCCTAACCACATACCCCCTTGAGGGTGCTGGTAGACGATATTTGTTCTCGACACGAGACATCAGTACAGAAGTCCGGGCCCACCTCATAAACTCTAACCCCCCATCCAAAGGTGGGCAATGCCGCGCTGGAGTCGGTGCCGCTGTGTGTGGACGTGCGCCAGCCGCCGCTGCACCCCAAGCGCTCCGCCGCGCTGCGCATGCTGGCTGCCGCCAATGGCTCCCTGTTCGCAGGTGGGACTCATCGATGCACCCGCATTGCAGCTGACGATTTTCCGTGAGGACGCATGTCTGTTGGACGAGGTCCGTTCAGGCCGGTCACCTGCCGACTCGCTGTCCGTGGTGCTGTCTGCCAACAGAAACAGTGCTTGCTCTTCGTGGCCAACTTGCACATCAACCCGACATTTATTCACTGCCCTGGAGGCCACCACCCTGTATTTTGCACCTGTCTTGAAAGCCCTGACCGAGCATTCGCGTGCAGCGCCCGCCGCGCTGCCGGCGGCAGGGCAGTCGCAGGGCGCCTTCATGCAGTGGGCCGGCACCGGCGGCGCGCTGCGGCTGCCGCACGCCAACAACCGCGAGGTGCGCCACAGCATCTGTCCCCTGCCAATCCATGCCACTGCACAAAGCAGTGTCTGGTACTGCTGCGACAAAGCTGTGTGTTCCCCACACTCTTCCTGCGTCATCCAGTCTTCATGGGCTGCACTGCCCCTGGTGTGCTGTTCTATCTGCAGTACTCACCCAGCATTGACGCCGCACTCATGGGAGGTGAAGTGTCGGAGCGCATTCTGATGGAGGGTGACAGTCTGTCTACAAGGCGACGTACCAACCTCTGGCTGCTGAACCTTTCAACTGTCAATCGCTGAGTTATTAACCCTTGTCTATGTTCGTATCTCGCAGGAGGTGGAGTCTCGCAGGAGATGGCGGAGCGCATGCCGACGGAGGAGACGATCGCGGCAGCTACCAATATTGAAATTTAAGTCCCAATATCGAATTCATATCCCCACCTGCAGGAGGTGAAGGTGCCGCAGATTGAGCGGCGACCAGCAGTCAAATTCGAGTCTCACACCGAGTTGCTATCTCGACCTGCAGGAGGTGGAGATGCCGCAGCGCATTGCGACGGAGGACACAGACGCGGCGCCGGGATTGGAGGTGCCGGCGCACGGCGTCAAGCCCGTCACCTGCCTTCACGTGGACCTGCACAACAACCTGCTGTGGACAGGTGTGCCCGCTGCGCCATGTCGTGTGCCATTGTCGCAAACTCTCAAAACTGGCCAGCTGCTGCAGCGAGCATGCAGACTCTGTGAGGGCTGCAGATCCTGCGGCCCTGCCTGGGACTACGGTGCGCAACTACACGGGTGACAGCGGTACGGTGATAGCACGAGAACAACTGACCGTTTCAAGGTGCCCGGACAGCATGTCAAACCGCATGTCTGAGAATGCTGCACACTGCCGCAGGCCACCACGATGGCTGGGTGTGCGGGTACACGCTGGGCGACATGCCGGGCGCGGCGGTGGAGCGGAGCTACTGCTTCCAGGTGAGTGCCGCGTCACAGTGCCACGACATGTACATCATTGAACACGTCCTTGTCGCCAGGCGCTGCTATCATTCCGGTTTCGGATTGGACAAGGTGTTGCAGTCACGATCTGTTGCGACTGCACCCAGGCCTTCCGCGGCGGCTCCGTCACCGCGCTGGTGGCCACTGCGTGGGGCGACCTGTGGGCCGCCAACTCCCGTGGCAGCATCCGGTGCGCTGCTCGGTAGTAGCTGCAAAGCTGTCCCTGCACTGAACGCACTTGGTGTTGATGGCCTGGAGCTGGGACGATGTTCCTCCGGCGCAGCGTCTGATTCTGCAAGCCACTGAGAGGGCGGAGGAGAACATGTCATGAAGCAGATGCTCCGTCAACGTGTTTCGTCTCGTTGCATCCGAGTGCTGTGCATCAAACAGGATATGGCCGGCGAGCGACGAGGGGCCAGCGATGGCAGGGGTGGAGGCGCGGGAGCTCTGCCGCGGCTCCTCCTTGGCAACCTGCATCACCAAGATCACTTGACGTGTTGTACTGTTGTTGTCGCAGCATCTGGCCGGCGAGCCACGAGAACCCCGCAATGGCAGAGGTGGAGGCGCGGGAGCTGCGGCGCGGCTCCTCTGGCAACCGGCCCCACGGCGGCGCCATCTCCTTCCTCGCCCTGCCGCTGCCCGGCCAGGTGCGCGCCTTTCTCATTCATCCACGAATGAATCCAAGAATGTCAAAACCACATGAGTTGGCATCCTTGCTGCGTGGGAGACTCTCCTACATGTGGCATCGTTCACACAAGAGTGTATGTCCCAGCAGGAGTGTGTCCAGCTCGGAATTCCCCATTCACGACACATCAGCTTGGTAGTGTGCAGGTGGTCTGGAGCTGCAGCGGCAAGACGCTGTGTGTGTGGTCTGCCGACACCGGCGCATGGCTCGGCAAGATTGGCGGCGACCGGGAGCTGGAGGAGGCGCCGCTGCCGATGCCCTCGGCTTTTGGCGAGTGGCCGAGCAGTGATTCGATGTCGAGCTTCACCGGCGAGCATGGCGCGCACCTGCAGATCAACAGCGCCAAGGTGAGCATCAACTTTGGAGTCAACTTTTGAGCATTCATACCAAAATGCCATCTTGATATTTTGGCAAGTTGCCTGGCAACGAGTCGCTGTCCAGCTCCACTGGCGAGCACGGCGTGCACTGGCGGATCAACAGCACGAAGGTGCGATTTGATGTAGCAGGTATTCTACGAGCAGCCAGACGGCATGCGGTCTCAATCTCTGACTGCTGGGGGTGAGGACGCATCTTCTAGCTTCACCGGCAAGCATTTTGCGCACCTGCAGATTTCTAGCGACAAGATTCGGCCAAGGGGATGCTGGAAGCTGAGCCAGAGGTCGGAGGACTCGGAGAGTTAAGATGTCGAGGACTCGGACGCTGTGTCGAAGTGTGCAGATTTGTGTTGCTGGCAAGCCTTCAGCGCACCCGCCTCTTCTTGGGTGGTTGTTCTTCGGGTCCATCAGCAAACCAAAGCATAGATAGGGACCAAAGCACCTGAGACAAGCCAGCCCCTTGCGCGAGCTGCATATCAGTAAGTGCATCACGCAGACAACGCGTCTGCGACACTTGTGTCACTGATCCACTACACACAGCCACTAGGGCTGACCATGGACACGGCCGACGTTTTACCGGCGTCAGGCGTGTGGCTGCCACTGGCTTCAGAAGGTGCCTTGTGACACCTTGTCGATGGACTGAATTAGTCTATCGTGGTTCTCTGGATCCAGGATCCTCTTGGGTCAGGGCGGAATGGTGGTACCCGCGGGTGGCTGTTGCTGACAATCATGGCCTGCACCACAGCAACCTTGGGAGTCCCTATCAACACCCGCGTCTTGCGCTGGACAGGGCCTGGACATGAACGCCGCCGGCGGCGTGGCGGTGCCCGGGGCCTGGCTCTCGCGGGACGAGGAGGTGCGGCGGCAGCGCGCCTGGGCGGAGCAGACGGACACGCGCCTCGCCGGCGTGGCGGAGCAGATGACCATTGCCCGCGACAACGTCGCCCACACCGCAGGCGTGCCGTTGACCCAGCAATGCATGCACGCGCCCTGCGGACAACACCGTTGATGATCCGTGCGGGGCATGTCCTGATGCGCTGCACGCTGGGCACAGTACACAGGGGAACTTGATTCTCGCCCACTGTATTCAGGGCAGACAAGCTGCTGCGCAAGCTGGGCACGCGTGTTGCGGTGGATATCGACGGGCGCGGATTCACAACACGTAATTGTCGCAGACCAAAGATTTTATTCTCTGTAAGAATAAGAGCGCTGCATCCAAGGCAAGCAAGCTGTTGGGCAAGCTGCGCAGGCGCATCGCGGCGCGCATCGAGGTGCAGGAGGGCGACGGCGGCGGCGCCTCCTTCTCCGGCGCGAATCGCTCTTTAGAAAACGGTTGTTTGCTGCAGCCAAGGCGGCCAATCCACTGGGCAAGGTTGGCAGGCGTATTGCGGCGCGCATCGAGGGGCAGGTTCCAGCTATACAACTCGTCTAATCGAGTACACAAAAGTGATCCTGCGTAACTGCTGCAGCCAAGGCGGGCAAACTGCTGGGCAAGCTGGGCAGGCGCATCGCGGCGCGCATCGAGGGGCAGGAGGCCGGTGGCGGCGGCGCCTCCTTCTCCGGCAGCGAGCGCCCCACCTCGGCAGAGCTGCCGCCCGCTGCCAACTGGTCGGCGCACAGCAGCGACCGTGGCGTCGAGCCCGAGGCCAGCCCCCACCACGGCGACATCAAGGCGCGGACATGTTTCCATATCACCTCCATTCATTTATGTGGTTTAACTTGCGCAAGATCATGCAGAGGCTTCGTCACTTGCAATGACACACCGCAACCAGCGTGAGCAGTAAATCCGCCAGCCCGCACCATGGCGATGCCAAGCTGGCGCGATTGTTTCCCTGCACATGGGATGTCGTGCACACTGTGGCAACATGCAATGAGATGTGCCCAGCAAACTTTGCCTCCTGGGCAGATAGCGGCTCAGCATGCTCAACCATCAACGTTCAGCACCCATCTGAATGTGTCACTCCTGGAGGGCTGCGACAGGGACCAATAGAAGCAGCTTTCCATAATGAGCAGCCGTTCTGGAGTGTTCACGTGTGCATGGTATGTTGTGGACGACCAGATTTCAGATGGTCACTTGTGTCTCATGCGTGTGTCCTTGCGCACTGAGACATGTCACCTGCAAATGCAGACACGTGGCGCAGCTGGCGCATGCCGCAACTGCGTGACCTTGCAAATCTCTCCTGCAGGTGGTGGCACCGCGGCTCTGTGTGGGAGAGGGTGCGGGGAAAGAGGGTGTGCTGCGCAGCCACAGAGACGGAGGACGGAGGGCATTTGGCGGTGGTGACGTGACCGACTCTGATTTATCTTACCCTGCCCTCCTGCAGGTGCTGGTGGCGGGGCCGGACGGGTACCTGTGGGCGGGGCACAAGGGCGGCTTGCTGGAGCGCTACACCGCCGGCGGCTGCCTGCAGTGGTACAAGGTGCGCGCCCGCTGGGCCACATTTGCCGCACTCAGGCCGGTTGTTTTGGATTCAGTTGCAACCAAGTTGAATTGAATCCAGTCATATCAGGCAGCGAGGGTGAGGCGCGTGCTGCAAATGCTGAGCCTCCTGGTTCTTGGCATCGAATTGGGACGCTTATCTCGCGCCCTGTGTGTGCGTCTTCGCCCTGAAAGGAGGACCTCGAACCCTTCTTCATTTGCTCACCAGCAGAAAATGGGGGTCGCCGCATGTCCGGCCTATGCAACATGTCTCAAAAACCAGGAGCCAACTCGCTGTGGTACTCCTACCTGCAGGAGATGGGGTCGGCCATACGCTGCGCGGCGCCCGTCGCCGATCGCCTGTGGCTGGGCCTCGCCTGCGGCTCCCTGCGCGTCTTCTCCACAGGTGCGCCCGTCTATCCCGGAAGTCTAGGCTGTTGTTAAACAACACAAGTCTCTACACAATCTTTCTTTCTGCATTTCTGTTCGTCAGCACCGTCTTCCTCAGTCCAGTTTGCCCTCTTCATGGATCACCTGTCCTGTCAGGTCTATCTGCTCAACACACTGCCCTCACTGTGCATGCAGGTGCCAAGCCCGCCCTGCTGGCGCACTGGGTTGCGCACGACACCGCGGTGGTGGCGCTCACACAAGCCGGGCGGCGCGTGTTCAGCCTGGCGGCTGACGGCGCCGTTCGCGGCTGGGCCGCCGGCGTGCCCAGCGCCGCCGATGACGACTGCAGGTGCCGGCAATTGACCTCTTAGAACTGCGTATTTCGAGCTCTCGAAGCCGGCATGGAGTGCCCAGGCCCGCCCACGACGGCTGCAGGTGCTGAATCGTGATCCCGAAACAAGGAACACCCACAAATCCTGTCAAGCCGAGCCAAAATTGTGCCCAGCCCTATGCACGACGACTGCAGGTGCTGGCTGGTCGTGGTGTGCAGATCACAGTATGCCGCAGGACCCTGAAGCAGAGGCGTCACTGCTTGGTACTGAGGCCTCGAACTCGAAATTACGGTCGGGCCATGGCGCACGCCGTGGCTGCGTGGCTGGCCACAGCACCATGCATGACCTGGCCATGGAATGATGCATCGAGGCCTAGCTTATCGAGGCCTAGCTTACTGAGGTCCTGGTTCGTTATCGTCCAGGAGCCAAAGCCGCTCTGCAGGTCTCTGGTTAGCGCTGCTCGTTCCTGACTCTGCTCTGGATCTGAGTTGAAAGGAGCAGGGAAGATAGCGAAAGTGGCATTTGGCCAGCTTTGACAAAACACGACTCCTTGTCAGCACTGATTGCCGAGCCTCGCTTGACGAATGTAGAAAGGGTTCATCTCGTCATCTGGTGCACTTGACCGCGCTAGTGACGGACATTGTATGGAATGCCGCATACAGAGCAGAGCTGGAGGCGGAGATGGCGCAGCTGGTCTCCCGCCGCTGCTACAACTGCGTTGGCATGACGTGGAACGTCAACGAGCAGCGGCCCGAGGACTCGGCCGCCTTCAGCGCGCTGCGGGACGCAGCGGCGGACGCGCACGTCGCGGCCGTGGGGCTGCAGGAGATTGAGATGGGCGGCAGCAGCGTCGCCATCGCGGCTGCGAAGGATGCCATCGCGCGGGGCCTGCTGGTGCGGGCACGGAGTAGCCCACTGTCGCTGGCGGACTCGTGTAGCTGACATTTCACTCGATTGCTCAGTGGTTGCACTTACCTGCCGGACAAATGCCGAGTCCCGGATCTTCAGTCGGTCAGGGTGCCATCACAAATGCGCCATCGGAGACCGCCAAACCAGCGCCTGAGGGTGTGTCAAGGTGTGTACGGCACTCAGGAGAGGGGCAACGCAAATGCGCACTGGTGGGGGCAGGCGGTGTGCCAAACGGGTTTCAGGAAGTCCGGCCCCTGAGTACTTGCTGAAAGCCTGCTGGATCATGCTCATGCAGGAGAAGGGCAACGCGAATGCGCACTGGTGGGGGCGGCGGTGCCTGAGGGCGCTATCGAGCGCCGCTGGCGGTGCCTGGACGCAGGTTGGCCTGCGCCAGCTGTCTGGCATGCTGGCCCTCGTCTTTGCGCGCCAGGTGCGATGGCTGCCTGAGCAACTTGAGATCCCCACTTTCTGCCTGAAAGGACGCGCAGGGCAGTGCCCCAGTCGGCCTGCGCCAGCTGTCCGGCATGCAGGTCCTCAGTTTCGTGTGCCAGTTGGGCAGTACTGTCTGTTGTAAGATGGCCAACATGTACGGTTGTCTTCTCCATTCTCGATCGACAAGCGTGACAACTCACTGGGCTACCATTTATTCACAGCTCCCCAGTTGATCACACCACCTGCTGTTGTTCCATAGGAGCTGAGCAGGGGGGTGGGCGAGGTGGCATCGGCAAGCGTCGCTATGGGCGTGCTGCACGTGGGCGGCACCAAAGTATTGTGCATTCATGAGTTCAATGTCGCTGCGTTCCTGCAGGAGCTAAGCGAGCCGGTGGGCGAGGCTGCGTCGGCGAACGTTGCCACAGGGGTGTAGGGCGTGAGCGGCGACAAGGCGCCTTTCGTATCATCGTACTGTCTGCTCCCTGTTTAGCTCTTCAAGTGATATTGTGCAGGAGCTGAGCGAGGTGGTGGGCGAGGTGGCGTCAGCGAGCGTCGCCACGGGGGTGCTGGGTGTCGGCGGCAACAAGGGCGCCGTGGCGCTGGGCTTCACGCTGCACCGCCGCCGCGTCGCCTTCATCGCCAGCCACTTCGCCGCGCACCAGGCACGGACTCGTTCGGGTGGCCTCCGATTCGTTTCCTGTGACGGCGGCACGTCGGCAGGCAGCATGAGACACCACAGTGGGACGTGGTCTTGCCCAGTAGACAGCCGGGCTCAGGGGCGTTCTGGCAAAGGGCGGAAGATCGTCCTCTTTGGTGTTGCGCTGCCCAGCAGCTGCCCAGCCAGGCCTGCCCATCCCTAGCGCTGGCCAGCAGGTCTGGGGAGCAGCAGGCGTTCACGCAAATGAGTGCACTCTGTGCCTCTCACTCGAGCACTCTTCGTGTAAAGGGCGCCCCCTACCCAGCTGATCCCCAGGCGCTGCCTCGCCGTCATCGCACTCGCACAATCTCCAGGATCAGCAGCCACGTCCACCGTGACCGCCACCAGGCGTGCTCTTCACTGGAAAGCCTTGGTGCATGGTGGGAACGGGACGGCACGCGCCCGCTGCTGGCTGGCAAGATCCTGCAGGACACGCCATGCCGGTAGCATCCTGCGGGAACCTAACAGCTGACAGGGCCGTGTTTTCTGTTGTCCCCGCTTGCATTTGCAGTGGTGCGCAAAGCTTCCCGCTTTGCTGTGCCTAACCCCTTGCGACATACTGCCACAGGGTGCGGTGGAGGCGCGCAACGCCAACTACGCGCAGATTGCGGCGCAGCTGGCCTTCAAGCGCGCGGGCTGGGTGGACGAGGAGGCCTCCGCCGCGGCGCTGAAGCAGGTGGGGTCGTCAAAGCGGCTCGGGGTCGGCGCAGCGCCCGAGGCGGCGGACGGCAGCGAGGCCGAGGACCTGGCGGAGGAGGAGGAGGAGGGCCAGGTGTGGCTCTCAACTTCAAACCAAGCTGGTGTGACATGGGAAGCACTGGTTGACATCTGTGCTGTGAAGTCGAGGCGGCATACGGCAGCGAGGCGGAGGAGCTGGTAGAGCAGAAGGTGAGGTGTGGTGTGGTGTTGGAACTACATAGCCATGAAGTTGGAGAAACCGTGCCTCTGTCGAGGTACATAAGGTACAGGGGAGGGCGACGCACATTGGGTGGCGACCCCAATGTTTCAAGCCTTCGTGCACATGCACAGCTACATCTGGCACTCCGTTTTGGCAGGTGCCTTGCAGTGAACTGTGGTCAGGCTCGGTCGACTCGGTGTTGTGACCGGACACCTACCAGCGGCCGCTTGGTCACACACACATGAACTTGCAGCACCTGCTCCTCCATCCTGTCACAACAGTCGCAAGGTGCAGCCATCTACAGAAGGTTCGATTCGTGCTGCAGTCGGCGATGACAGTTGGCTCCCAACCAGGCCCTTTTACAGCTTGTCTCTCCATTCCTGGCGTAAACAACGACCTGGATTTGCAATCGCTGCCTGCAGGGGGAGGGCATGCGCGCGGCGGAGCTGCTGGTGTGGATGGGGGACTTCAACTACCGCATCATCGGCGAGCGCGACGCCGTCGTAGGCTCTATCCGCCGTTTCCTGCTGCAGGACAACACGGTCGCGCTCCAGGACCTGCTTGCCCAGGTGTGCGTGCTTCCGGTTGTTGTCTTTTACTTCTTCTGGGATTTGTGCTGTCATCATCCTTGTTTTGTGTCTGCTTTGCAGGCTCTACCTGCTGCAGCCGGTCGGCCCCTGGGCATGCTGTTCTGTTGCTGTGTTTGCTCCCGATCATGACGCAGCTGCGCTTTTCGAAACTTTGCCCCGAGCAAACCGGGAACACACCCGACGCAGCGCCACCACCATCTTCACCTTTCTCTTATCCATTCGTTTCGATATTTCTTATCAATTCCTCCACAAATAAGTCCAGTTCGACGGGAGAAGGCGGCGGGACGCGTGTCCGCTACCTGCACAGGGCGTCCAGCTTTGTAGTTTCGGTTTATCCCTTCCATTCGGTTGACATTTCTTTCCTTCATCTCCACCAAGAAAGGACCAGCTTCAGCAGGATGATGGCGGCTGGGCGCGTCTTCCATAATTGCACGAGGCGCCCATCCTTCTCCTTCCCGTCACCCTTTTCTCTCCTTCCTTTTCGTCAACCTCCCTGTTACAAAAACGGGACCAGCTGCAGCGGGAGACGGCGGTGGGTCGCATGTTCCGCTACCTGCACGAGGCATCCATTCTTCTGTTTCACGTTATGCGCTCCTTTCTTTTCCAACTACCAATCAGTCTCCCACTTGATATACACAGGACCAGCTGCAGCGGGAGATGGCGGCGGGTCGAGTGTTTCGTCACCTGCACGAGGCCCCGATCCGCTTCGCACCCACCTACAAGTTCGACAAGGGCGAGGTCAGCCCGCACGCCTACGACAGCAGCGAAAAGCAGCGCGTGCCCGCCTGGTGCGACCGCGTGCTCTTCCGCGGCACCGAGCTCACCCGCCACTCCTCGCAGGTGTGCACGAGAAAAAAGGCGGATTAGTCCTTGTCAATGGTCCGTATTCTTGGTTTTGGTTTGACCAATAAAGGAACAGCAACAGCAAACTCCCAGAGCTGAATCCAGATGCAGCGATTTTGGCACTGGTGTGGCCACTCCGCATGCTGGTGGCCTGCCATGGCTTGAGCAGAGCATGACGTTCAGGCCCGCAGCACCAGACCTACTATCGGCAGCGCATTTTCTTCCTCTGGGCGCGCGTGCTGCGCATCCTCGTTCACGCCCTGCCCTGCGGGCCGACTCAAATGTCGCTGTCCTGGTTTGACAGGCGCACTCGTGTGTGATGACCAATCCGCACAGTGCCAAACGACATCTTCGGGCGCAGCACAGGGGGAGCCCACTACCGGACCCGATGCTGGTAGCCTGGTTGCTACAGACTGTCCACGGCTTGATTCCTGGCAAATTCGCAGGTCCGTACAGCTTTGTCTCGCGCCGGTGGTGACGGAAGATTTCCGCGTGAACGTGCACCAGGTACAGGTCCAGCCACATGAGTTACGGGGAGTAAGTCTTGTCTCGCTGCAGGGCATCTCGTGGCGCAGCACGGAGAGGGCCCGGACGCCCCGCAGTCGGCGCTCACAGCCAAGAGAATCCGACTGAAGTGAACCACATACTCCGAGGTGCTTTCCTTTAGTATTGCTGGGGGGACGAAGTTCGGTCTTGCAACGCCACAGGGCATGTCGAGGCGCGCGGACAGACCCGGACGCGCCCGAACCGGCGGCGGCGGCGGAGGAGATCCGCGACAAATGCACAAGTACTGGAAAGCTGCGTCTTTGTGGTTCCGGGGCTGAAGTCCGGTCTTGCAACGCCACAGGGCATCTCGAGGCGCGCGGAGGACCCAGACGCGCCGGAGCCGGCGCTTGCGGCGGAGGAGATCCGCGTGAAATGCACAAAGTACTGGAGCGTGCCGCACGCGGTGGAGAGCGACCACAAGCCGGTGCTGGCGCGCCTCGCCATCTCCATGCCCGTCACCGACCAGGTGCGCCTGTGATGTGTGATACATGAGCGATATCAGCTAGAATGAGAAGCGGCACTATAGAGAATCGGCAGCAGCACAACAGAGGTGCTGGCGCACCTCGCCATCTCCGTCACCGATCAGGCATGCACCCTGTTTCCTACTCAGCATCATGCGTATAAAAAGCATCGAATGCACGACAGACGATTAGGATCACAGCTGTTCCAGCAGTCTGCATTTCGAGATTGGAAGATGGAATGCAACCTAGTTCACCGGAAGCGGAGCTTCTCACATGCTTCGCAAGCATTGGATTAATGGATTGGACCAACATTAGAGGATTGGACCAATATTACAGTCTGTCAGACCGCGATGCGAGGTTTCCAAATGCGGTGTGCGCTCCCCTTCGAAGGCTCCATGCTTCCCGTGATGCAGGCCAGGGAGCGCATGCAGGCATCGCCATCCTGGCGGCCGCGGATGTACGCCCGGCGGAGGCACAGGGCCAGCCCAATGTGCACCTGACAACCTACTTGTTCATGGATTCACACAACTGCTGCAGGCCAGGAAGCGGGCGCGGGCGTCGGCGATCCTGGCGGCCGCGGACGCGCGCATCGCCGAAACAGAGGGCCAGCCCGATGTGCACCTGCTGCCCAGCGCTGTCGAGCTGGAAGCAGGCAGCCCGCCGGGCGAGCTCGTGCGGCTGGTTAACCGCGGCGCTGCGCCAGCAATGTTCTGCCTGGGCCCTGCATCGGTGGGTCCGCACTGGCAAGACATCCACAGGCTCGGCAGCAACACCACGACGCGCCTGAGGCTGAACCACTCTCGCATTGCCTGGACGCCACCCAGGGAATTGCACTACGGGCTGAATGCTGGATGCAATAATGTGCTGTCATCTTTGTCGACAGCTCCAATGCCCTCGATGCAGGGCGGCGGCATTGCGCGGGACGGCCTGCCGTCATGGCTGCAGGCGCACCCGGCGAACGGCGTCATCACGCCTGGGCAGACTGTTGCGCTGCACCTGGGGGCACACTCGTCGCAGCGGACCCGGCCCCAAAAGGTGCGAAAGTAACCTGCAGACTATGACCATCAATGATGATCACCTCACATCAGTTATACCCATGTCACGGGAGATGAGTTCATTGAGTTGTGCCACCTGCATCCTGCCCTCTCGCCTCCTGCGCGCTTTGAACTGCAGTGCCCAGGCGTGATATATGTGAGTGAGTTGTATGTGGACCTCCGAAGGTGCGGGTGCTGCCGCTGAAGGTGCGGGTGCTGCCGCTGACGGCGCTGAGTGGCGCGCGAGAGGGCTCCTCTGAGATGCGGAACGGTGTTAACAGACTGAGATCATTTTGATGAACCGTTCTAAACAGTTTCCTGCAGGCCCAAGCTGGCGGTGCGGCTGCTGCCGCTGACGGCGCTGGGCGCGTGATGGCGGCTCCGAGCAGCACACCTATCAAACTTTACTGATTTTGGCGTGCTGACCAGTCCAACAAATCACTTGCAGGCCAAGCTGGCTGTGCGGGTGGTGCCGCTGACGGCGCTGGGCGGCGCACGGGAGGGCTACTCCGAGCTGCGGCTGAGCGTCACCTGCTCTCCCAGCACCGGCCGCGGCCCCCTGGCCTCGTTGCGGCAGAACGCCGTGTCCTACGCGCACCACTGATCGACGCAGGTCGAAGCAGCAACCACCGCTGCTGCGTTTGAATCCGGTCTGGCGGTTGCCGTGGCCGGCGGCGGCAGGCATCAGCGCGGGCAGCCTGCGAGCAACCGGGATGGGGCAAATTGGGATACATGAGGGGCTTCAATGACATGGCTCGAGCTGGGCACTGTGCAATCGACCCCTGTGTACATTGGAGACGGAGAGTGCTGGCAAGATCCGGGGCTCTGCTGTGAGAGTGTTTTGGACTGTGCTGCGCGCGGTTCCTGTTGTACGAGTGGCTCTGACATTGCAGCTTCACTGAATAAGACACACTTTTCAACGGCAACTTTGCGATCACTGGGAACCACCAGCAGCGAGGCCCGCTAGACGCGCAGACACAAAGGCCCAGTAGAAATTGAAGCCGCCGATGCGGCCAAACACATCCAGCAGCTCCCCCGACACGTAGACGCCCTGCACAAGCCATGTCGGGAAAAGGAATAGCGGCCTGCAGATTTCCGCCGGCTGGATCCTCTGGTTGGCCATTGCTGTATGCATAAGCTGCTTTCGGGGCAGGCAACAAACGGAGTGTGCGATCGTCCACATCAATGCCGTCCAAACTGCGCAAGCGCCACAGCGGCGTGCCAACTGGCAAGGTGCACGCACCGGCAGCTTGCGGCTTTCGCAGGTGGCGCAGTTGATCTCGCTGAGCGGGATGCCACCGCCTGTGACCTCCGCCTGCATGACAAACAAAGGCGATGCAGATCATGTCTGGGCAGGACCGATGAATATTCAGGTGTCAGGTGTCTGGTAGCATCAAGGACACCTTCCGAAACCTCGCAGTGTGAGCACAATTTCCCGACATCCGCCGTAAGAAGGTTCGACATGTTTCTGTTTGTATACTTCCCACGCCCAGGGACATGGTGCCCCACCTTCGGGTACCCTTCATGGCCTGTGATGTCCACGGGGCAGGCCGTGAGCGCCGCCAGCAGCGCCCGCCGCTGTCCCTTGCGCAAGTCCGCGGCGCGTGTGGCCCGCCCGTCGACGCCCGCTGACGCGCACAACGCCTGCCAAGCATTCGAGCCTCACGCGCGATTATGATTGAGTCGACGGCTGCCTCTCGTGGTGGGTGCCGGTCAAGCAACATGCCCGACAAGCGTCCTCGAGCATGTCGGTGTGCATTCAGCTGCGCGGCCCACCTCGGCCAGGCGGGTTGGCAGGCCTCGTCGGTGCAGGACGCTGCCCACCGCCTGACCGCCGGCGTCTGCCAGCGCCGCCGCCCAGGAGTCCTGCTCCTCGCCCGTCCAGTTGACTGTCAGGGCTGCACCAAGAACCACAGCACATGTCAGGTTATGCACAGCACATCTCCGGGGAGCAGTTTGTGAGCTACAGTAACGTAAGGGCTGCACTTAGTGCAAGTGGGCAGACGGGATAGCCTCGTTCCATCGTTGGAAGTTCAAATTGCGCGTGTCAACGAAACCCCAACACTCCAGACTCTGAACCCCAATCCACATGATAGCCGTCCAGCGATATGATCGCGTGGCGCGATAGGTACAACGCCGCAGTTCACTGCAGAAACCCCTTGCAGTATTGTGCTTTCCATATCAAGATGTGAGACCCTGCCTGGCGGCGGCGTGTCTCGCTCCAGCGCCATCACCGCATGGTGCGACAGGTCCAGCACTGCCGGCCCTGTGACGCCGCGGTGGCTGAACAGCAGGCTGCCGCGCTGCGCCACCGCCGGCTTGGTCTTGCCCTTGGCCTTGCGTGCGGCCAGCTGCACGCCGTGCACCGTCAGGCCTGCGGCCACACGGCAAGGGCGTCAAGGAAGGAATTGGCACCTCTGCTGCTGTGCTACGCCGGCGTCGGAACTCTATGCCGACGCCGGAATGGCCAGGCTCTACCGCTGTGCTGCTTCGAGCTCCGTGAAGCTGTGCAATCGATTGCACCTTGTCGGGCGACCTGGCACTAGGCAGTGATGCAACGTTCGCCACCGTCTGCTTTGGGTAGTTCGAATCTTCCGCCTCACCTGCCAGCTGCGCGCCGCCCGGGTGCGAGCCTTTCAGCGGCGTCAGCGCTGGGTAGGGTGCCTTCAGGCTGTGCCCCAGCCGCTGCAACACTGCCCACCCTGTGCCGTCTGTGCCCATCTTGGGGTAGCTCTTGCCGCCCGTCGCCATCACCTGCGCATCAATCAATCTCCTGCTAGGTGGCTCCATAACGTCAAACTCTGCATGCACCCTGCAGTTTTGCCTCTCCTGTTGGGACCCGTCCAGAGCGGGACTCGGGCTGGCGTAGTGGCGTTCAGGGAGCTGTCAAAAGGGTGCAACGCTTTTGACTGCTGGGCCTGCGCTCGGTCTGCCTGAAATTGGGCACAAGCCGAAACTGGAGGACTTTGCAGCGACCTGGAGCACGGAAAACAAGATGCAAAAAGCGCACCACGCGCTGCGCAGTGAAGGCGCCGCCGACCTGAGTCCCGCAGCGCCACCCGCCGGTTTCTGGCTCGGCGTCCAGGGCCGCTAAACCCTGGCCGTAGCGCACCGCCACGCCCGATGCCGTGCACGCCGCGAGCAGCCGGTCTCGCACCTGAGGACGGCAGCCGGAACATGCCATGGATATAATTGGTTGGCAATATTCGTTCGCCTGAACTACCAGTGCAGTAGTTGGGCTCGCATTTGGCTGGATCGAGTGGTGTACATATACCAATATGCGGCGGCCGCACCTCACGAGAGCTGTTGCTGGCGGGAAACCACTTGCAGGTGGCTTCCTCCATGGCGAGCTGCAGTCCGACTTCATTCTCCAGCCTGCATCACATGTAAGCAACCCTCACTTCGCCATGATCGAGCAGCGCTTCACAGGCACGGCAAGAGGCGCACGCCATGATGGGCGGCGAAACATGCGGGCCTGGACTGCAGCATAGCATGCTCTCGTCTAAGCTTGAGTGGAACTTGGACGTAATTCTCCGAGCTCACCAAGCTTTGCAGTCGTCGACGGGCCAGGAGGCCAGCATGCCGCGCAGCGCGCCGGCGCTGGATTCCGTGAAGAAATCTCGTCCGGCGTCCACATTCTGGGGCAGCACGTTGCTGCAGCGCATCAAAGACCCGCCGTTCATGAATTTAGGCTCTGATGCGGAACAATGAGCTCGACTGTCGTCGCTGGCGCTGCAATCGGATAGTCAGGCGATCGAGGCGGCGGGCGCGTACCAGCGGGTGCCGCCGCTGATGAGGATTTTCCTGCCCGCCTCCTGCTGCTTCTCCAGGATGACGACCTGCGCACGACAGCACTGCTCGCTATCCTGCAGTGTTATTGCTCGTTGGCTGTGCACTGCTCTGTGGCATGATTTACCGTGCAGCCGCCATGCGTCCCACGATAAATCTGACACCTTTGACGCGGTCGTATTGCAGCTGCGCTTCCATCATTGACCATTAAAATTCTTTTGAGACGTCCGTATGATCACAGACACTCTGCCGCGGACCTGGGCTCCCTGCTTCGCTGCAAAGTATGCGGCTGTGAGGCCGGCAGCTCCACCGCCAATCACGAGGACATCTGCAGAACCGGCATCTGATCGGGCTGCGGCTCTGCACAGCCATCTTCTGGGTCTGAGAAGTGCGCCGTGCGTGCGCCGGACCTTCAGCCTGCTGCCGCCATCAGCACAAGAGCATTGGCGCGGCAGCCGCTGACCGCGCATGCGCTCGGGTTGAGTGCTGCTCGATATAAAATTGGTAGGGCCTTTGAATATGGTTCACCAATGATATGCCGCAGCCTTTCGAACCCGTGAACGAACGAACTAGAGTGCGGATTGCCAGCTACGCAAGCGATGGCAGATTTGCTCTTCAGAAAGGTTTTTGAGTTATTATACTCGCCATATGGCAGATTACCCTGAACTCACAAGCACTTCGACGAACTTGACTTCTGCTTCGGGAACGAACAGAAGAGTGAATGTGCATGCCAATTGGCGAGCTGATCATGCTGACGTCACTGTAAGAGCGGGTGCAGCTCGAGCGGCACTACAGCAGATTGACCAATACATAAAGCAATAGTATCACAGATGATTGAGTATCGCGAGGACTGACCACCGCTGGTAGCTGTGTCACATTTTTGCCCAAGCAATCCACCACAGCGCCTCCCACAGGCAAGGTGGCAGAGTCACGCTGCCCGTGTGCTCCGTCACGACAGAGCCACGGCGCCTGTAGGAGAAGTACTCCGGCCACGACCTGGAGCTGCAGCCCTCAAAATAGATCCAGCTGCTCAGTGCAGCGCACATGGGCGCGCACGAGATCTTGTGTGCATGCACATGAGCGGTTGCCTCTGAGCAGCACAAGGACTTTCAGCCAGCGCTTCATTCCCATCGGCGCACCTCGCGCGCCTCAGATGGAGCTTGCGACCGCAGTAGCACCCGTGCCGACATTGTCGGCGGGTGACGCCATGCAGTTCTGGCGCATGCCGGCCGGCGTGACGGTGCGGCTGGTGGACAATGCTGCGGACCTGGCTCAGATGGAGGAGCACATCATGGCGGACGCGGACGCGTGCGGCATCGATGCCGAGTGGGCTCCGGGCTCCGCCAACCCCTCGGCAGCGCTGCTACAGTTGGCGTTCCGCTCGGCGGCGACCGGCGACTGCATCACGCTCGTGCTGGTGCGATCCATCAGCTTGCAACGGTACTGCAGCTCATGTGTAGCCTGTGGCATATGCTGGTGCAGATGCGGACAGCGCTGGCGACCAAATGCAATAATGCAGGTAAGCAGCTGTCGTGGCATACGGGTGCAAGTGCAAGTGCTCGTCCAGCACGAGCCTACGTTTGCGGTGTCACGATCGCAAGGATGCCTCCAAAAGAGTACATCGTATTATCTCTTTTAGCAGCCTGCAACCTTCCACAGGAACTACTGGCGCTTGCTCACAGCATCCTCCTGAAGCTGTGTTTCTGAACGATGGCAAACTTCATTCCTGAACCGTCTTTCAATCGCTTGCATGCATGCCGCAGGACCTGCTGGCACTGCCGCCTATGGCAGACACCGCCTTTGTCCGCCGCGTGCTGACCGACACCAACTCTAAAGACATTTTCAGAACCATCACCAGAAACTTCCCAGAATCGGAGGGTAGCTTAGGTTTCAATCCCTGTGCTACCCTCCGCTGCCGCAGGACCTGCTGGCGCTGCCAACCAAGACGGCGGCCGCCTTTGTGCGCGCGTGCTCACCGATGGCGAAAATTTGAAGTCAGCTTGGGCACAATAATAATTTTCTGCCTTCATATTTTATCAACTCCTGCGCCGCCATGCCACAGGACCTGCTGGCGCTGCCGACCGAGGCGGCCGCCGCCTTTGTGCGCCGCGTGCTGACCGACGGCGCCATCCTGAAGCTGGGCTACGCGCTGCCGGGCGACCTGTGGGCGCTGGCGGCGCGGCTGGGCCTGGCGGCGGTGCGGGAGGTGGCGCCGGCGGTGGACGTGCGGCCGCTGCAGGCGGCGCTCAGCCGGGGCGGAGGGCCGCTGCCGAAGGTAAGTCCCGGAGACAGATTCCGGAGAGGTTTTGTGGTGTCTCTGAACCCATATCAAGAATCTCACGGGAGTGGCGCCGGCGATGGATGTGCGGCCACTCAGCCGGGGCATCGAGCCACTGGCACAAGTGAGTCCTGTTGTGTTTCCTGTCATATTGAATTATGTTGCTGCGGGACATGGCGCCGGCACTGGACATGCGGCTGCAGCAGGCGGCACCAGGCCGAGGAACGGATGACCGCGCTACGGCGTCTGTGATGTACCTGCCACGCTCATAAGCCATCACTATTTCTGCAGGTGCGGCTGCCAGGACTTTCGGGACTGGTAGAGGCGCACCTGGGAGGGCTGCCGCTGGACAAGGCGCTGCAGTGCTGCGAATGGGAGGCGCGGCCGCTGTCGCCGGCGCAGCTGGACTATGCCGCGGCGGACGCCGTATGCCTGCTGCACCTCGTCGACGCCATGGTGCGTTTCTCTTGAAAATGACGCAAACGTAAGATGTGAAGCGAGCAGGCACATGGAAGGCCCAACCCCTGGCCTATGCAGGGGCCAACACCATGGTGAATCCCGCTGGAGTTACAGTAAATCGCGAGACAACGTGTGCAAGCGAAAGGTGCAGCTGGACTATGCCGCGGCCGATGCCGTGTGCCTACTGCACCTCGACAACGCCAAAGCGAGCTGTGGTGTCTGCTGTGACACCACTTGCGATCTCGATTCAGTGCTGTGGAGGAACTTTTCCCAGAAGGCAGCTGCCCTGATTGCACCTTGGCGGCAGGCAAGCATTTTTTGGTCTCTACTCACCGCACAGTGCTGCTGTGCCTGCAGGCGGCGGCCGCGCCGCCGGCGCGGCACCCGCTGAACCGCAGCACGCAGGCCAGCCGGCCGACCGGCGGCGGCAGGGGCCGAGGCACGGCCGCGCGGCCGGGCATGGGCCGTGCAGCGCCCTTCGGCAGCCCCGCGCATCTAGGCGGCTCAGTCGCCGTTGCAGAGGCTGCCGCAACCGCTGTCGCCGCTGATTCTGCTGCTCTAATTTTGCCTGCTGGCGCTCACCTCAATCGTATGGCGGCGGCAGGCTGCGGCGGTGGAAGTAAGCAGGACAGTTGCAGCAGCGACGACAGCAGCGGCGTCGATGGCGACGGCGGCAGCGGCGACGGCGCTGGCGGCGCGGCGGCGCAGCGGCGGAGACTCAGGAATGCCGTGACAAACCACTGGGGCGAGTCCTGGTCGCTGAGCCACGTCAGGGGCAGGAAGCTGGTGGGTTTTGAACACCGCTGCTGGTCTTGCAGATGTGTGTTGCATGGACAGCGCTCAGCCTGTCTGAATCTGGTGCAGGCAAGTCCGCTACACACATGGCGGTGCCTGAATGGACCGCCTGGAGCGACATCTCTTTGAAACGCCCATCATCATGCAGGTGCACGGGCAGCTGACGAGCAAGCTGGCGAGCATGGCGGAATCTCGCAGGAGCACCATCGACGATGCCACAGGTGAGGTTGCTGCTCTGCTGCCATCGGCGCCGCCATACAGGATCAGTTTTCCAGGCACAACCCTGTGCACATGCCACCAGGGCTGGGCTTCCACCGAAAAAGGATGCTTATATACTTTGCACTGTTGCAGGGCGTCCAGCAAGGCTGCCGTGGAGCCAGCCGGAGCATGCACGATTCGTGTGTGACGTCATGGCAGGTGTGTTGAACGAATCGCATGCGTAGCTGCATGTGCATCGCTGAGCCGCTTTGAGAACCTAGAGACACATTCTCATCTGCTCCTCCTGCACTCCCAGACACCCGTAAGGCATCAATCCGGACGGCGCGCTAATCTTGACGATGCGCTGTGCTTACATGATTTCAAATGACGTTCCTGCTGCGCCACAGAGGGCCTGGCGCGGCAGCTGCGGCTGTGTGGACTAGACGCCGCCTCAGTGCCGGCGGACCCCGGCAAGGAGCCCCGCCACCGCATCTACAGGTGGGGCAGGAGCCCAGACCGGGACATTCTCTTCCAGCCACAAGTAGGTAACACAATTGCGTCTAGGCAACGCCTTTACACCTATAGCCCACCACCAGCACATCTTGGAAAGTGCATCGAAACTGTCATGTGTGGCCGGGTGGAGGGCGCTGCGCAGAAGCGGCGGGCGCGAGCGGCGGACCACGCCTGCTGTCCTGCACACCTCCAAGAGCTCCGCTTTAGCTTGAACACCTATTTCAACCTTGTTGCATCAGGGCGTCGAGGAGTGTGCGGCGGAGGAGGGGCGGGTGGTGCTCACCGTAGACCCTTGCACTCGCACCAAAGGCCGATGACACATGGAGTTTTGAAGCAAGATGGCCGCATCATGCCTACAGAGCGCTGGTGGAGTGCGCGGAGGAGGAGGGGCGGGTGGTGCTCACTGCCGACCGCGCCTTCATCGCGGGCCGCTACTGCGAGGCGGCCTACTTCGTGCGCGGCCTTGACAAGAAGGCGCAGCTGCAGGAGGTGCGGATTGAAAGCTTGAACCCCTATGCGACTCCCGGCTTGAGGGCATCCTGCGGTCGACTGGGATTTGAACCTTCGGCTGCTGTGGAGGGGCGGCAGCATCCCGTGCGAGCGCCGTGTAAGCACCGCTGGGTGATGGGAATTGTCGGAATAGGATGGAGTCACCTTGCTGTCTTCCATCGAGCTGCTGACTACCACCGGACGCGCCGTTGGTGTGTAGCCGAATGCTAATCTGGTGTGGCGATGCAGGTGCTGGCTGCCTTCTCGATCGACACCAGCGCGCTGGGCCTGCTGTCGCGCTGCGCCAAGTGCAACGGCGAGTTCGAGCTCAGGTACGCGCTTCTGAGGCTTAGCACAGGATGTCAGCTCTTGGAACTACATCCGCGGCAAGGGCTGTCGCAGTGCTCCCCTTCCGCAATGCTGATCCATCTCTTTGTCAGCAGATTGGTGTGGTCCTGGACTCTGCAGCGTGGGTTCCTGGAAGTCACCATGCATGATGGTGAGATTTGACAGATGTGTCAGAGTGCACATGAGAAAGGTTTCAACCATAGTTGCGCTGCAACTGATTCTATACCTACTCTCCCAACAGGCCGCTGACAGCGGCAGAACTGCCAGAGGGCGCCAATGTGCCAGCGGGCGTGCGGGACGCGCACCAGCACTTCTGGCGGTGCTCGCGTTGCGGCCAGATGTACTGGCAGGGCGCGCAGTACGACAACGCCGTGGGGCGCCTGACGCGCGACCTGGAGCGCTGTCGGCGCGATGAGTCAGCTGGGTTCGGTGGAAAACACTGCACATATTGAATATATCCAGTTGCGCCACCTGTAAGGCAATGCCGGTGGGCGCCTGATGCGCGACCTGGAACGGTTGTCGCATTGCTAATCTTGACAAGAACGGTTTCTGGTTGCCAGATGAAATCGCCAATGCTATCTGGTGCCTACATGTGACCCGAAGCACTGTCGGCCCTCGAGGCAGCTGAGATGAATCAAATTTGTGCTTGTTGCTGGCTAGATGAGCACCAACGATTTTGCTGTGTCTGGTTGAGTTTTTCATCGATCAGTACACATGCCATGCGATGTTGTCAGGCCACTGGCATTAAGCCAGCTGCGTCCATTTCGAGGTACTGTTTTGGCAAACGGGAAGACACGGCCCAAGAGGTATTTAGCCTCTCGACTGCACAAGCCGGCCCTCAATCTCTCATCCGGCAGCACCTGCTCTGGCTGCAGACGGCCGCCGTTGAGCAGCTGTTGTACATCAGTCAATCGTCTGCGGAGAGTACCTCGGAGCACTTCCACCTATAGCATGTGCTACACCTCACAGCCCTCAGCAGCCGCCGCATACATGCCGCCGCAGCGGCTGCGGCCCGCCGTCCTCTCCGACCAACCTGAATTTCCTCAGCAGGTTGGCCAGCGACGCGGCGACCACCCTGTAGTTGTTCCGCGCGTAGCCGCCCGACAGCACCATGCAGATGGGGACGCCTGCGTCCGCGGCGGCGTGGAACACCATCTCGTCCCGCGACGCGACGCCGGCTGCCGACACCTTCATGTTGCCCAGCGGGTCGCCCGCCAGGATGTCCGTGCCTGCAAGACGAAAGTCGTGAAGGTCACGACATGTCATACGGGGTTGATTTCAGAAAAGATTATGCTGCGGGCGATGCACGACCTACTGAGCGCCAGCGGTGATCCAACACTACAGATCAACCTTCCATTCAACAATCGGGTTTTGGGTTTCGCACAGCATGATGTTGTGCAAGAGTCTGGAACATTCTCACCTGCATTGTACAGCACGATGTCTGGCGAGAACTCTGCAAAAGCGCGCTCCAGCGCACCTCGCGTCTTCTCCAGATACTCCTCGTCCCCGATGCCTGCAAAGCAGCTCAGCCACAGGTTTGCACTGAGCCAGAAGACGCTGATGATTCCAGCGGCATTGCATGCTGGGAAACATGCGGCACAGCGGCTGGGCCGTGCATGGCGGGTGTCTCGGCAGGCATGCCTCGTCCTGCGCACCACAGGAAATGCCGATGTCGATGTCTATGGCAGCCTTGGCCCTTGCGTCTCCCGGCCACAGGTCCTGCATGAAATCACCACACTGGCTTGATAGGCGAACGTTGCAGAGCGTAAACCACGTCCCCTGCACGAGTGGCAACACCCTGCAGCTGCAGGTTTGTTCCTGGCTGTACGCACTGCCTCGCTGCACATGTTGGACGATAGTCAAACATGTGTGCTGCCAAGGGCAAGCCGTGGGGGCGCCACATGTGCCTTGCATCTGCCGCACGAGCCATCAGTAGCGCACCTTCCCATAGATATCCAGTATGTAGAGGTCCTTATCCTGGAAGTGCAGCTTGTCGCGCTCGTGCCCGTTGCCCTGAGCGGGAGGCAAATCTGGAGACCTCAGGCAGGCACACGCTTTGCGCTTCCAAAGCCACAGCCCCAGGTGGCGCATTGCCAGCGCTGAAAGCGTGCATGAGATCACCAGCCGATGCAACTCCGGCTGCTGCCCTCCCCTCCCTTGTGCCCAGCACAGTGTTGGCTGTATGGATGTTCCAGCGCACAACATACACGCCAAAGGCAGCTGCAAGCGCAACCACCAATTCTGCCTTGCCTGGTGCACGTCGAGGTCCACAAAGAGGCACTTTTGCACGGCGCCGCCAGACGCAGAGCGTACACGTCGTAGCGCCAGTATCAAGTCGCTATATGCGCACCTGTACATTGTACAGGAACCAAGATTGGCGGGGCAGAGCGCTGAAACTCATCTGCAAGCGGACAGACTCTGGAAAGAGCGGGGTACAGCACTCCCTTGCGAAGGACTTGGATATTCTGGTTTTCAGATTTGTTTTGTGACACAACGCACCAGCCCGAGCCGTCCTCGAAACAGGCGTGGTGCATGCCACCACCGATGTTGATGCTCCAGCCACAGTCCAGCGCCAGCCCCGCCGCCTGCGGCCCGCACCGCCACGGCTGTCACCCGCACGGCTGCCGCCTGCCGCCAGACTGTGGGCTCTACTACAATGCAACAGCAGGCGGTCCGTGCCTGGCATATTGCTTTCAGTTTGGTAAGCCACATGTTGATGGACGGCTACAGGTCAGGGCAGCCCGATGTCCCGCACCAGCATCGTCCCGCCGACGTGATGCCTGAAGGGCCGCATGACCTGCGGCATGCCAGCAGCGCATCTCGTCACCCAAGGCGCAGCCCTCCGAGATGCTGAGAGCTCGGTAGACGGAGGCAACCATGATGCAAGCACCCGAATGTGCACTGTGGTGCATTGTTCAGGCTCACCCGGCTCTGCACCAGGCAGTTTGGCAGCAACCCCACCGGCGGCAACTGGATAACCTCCGCCACCTGCACGGCGCTGCGGTTTGCCACCAGCTCGACCAGGCATCATCGCCCGAGATGCATGGAAACGCTGCTGTGCACTTTCAGTCAGCAATAAGGTGCACTCTTGCAGACCTGGAACTCACCTTGCGGGAGCTGTTGTGCAGCTGGTCCAAATACTCCATTGTGTGCACATCCCGCAGCTGCTCGACTGTCACCTCCACCGGCGTCACCAGCTGCGCGGCGCCATAAGAGCGAGGACCACAAGAGAGGTTAGACGCGTTTCAAAAACTCAGCCGCGGCTCGGCAGCTGCAGCCAGCAGCAGTCATCGCGCAGTGCATACAGCGGCAGCTGCGTGCTGAAGTTTTGATGGCGCCTTTGGGGCAAGAGCGTTTGGCGATCAGGTATGTGCTGACGCACACCTGCTTCTGTGTCACCAGGCCCTCTGCCTGCAGCACCTGGACGATACGTTTGAACTTGCAGCTGTCGAACGGATGCACTTTTTCCAGGCCGAAAAACCTGTGGAAACAGCAGCGCATGTGCATCAGCACTGGCAATGCTGCCATGCCCATCCAGCTACCATAGGTTTGATGCGTACAGCGCATATTTGATACAAGAAGAACAAGCATGAAGTTGTGTGAGCAGCTTCGATGCGGCGCCGCGGCGCCAGCGCTCTCACCCTATGTTGTAGTTTGTATGATAGACGATGGGCAGCTGCTCTGCACTCCTCCATCCTCCAAGATCACTGTACGCTGCTTTGAGGGCATCGCTGACAGGTGCCATCTTCCCTTGGGTTGATGATTTCTGGGGCCGCATGCGGGCTCCAAGTGCCGATGTCGCTGTTCAGCAAAATGTTGGCATGGCATGTCACATGGCTACTCACACACACTCTGTGCGTGTGTACGTCACAACCCTTAAGGCGAGAGACCAGTGTGTGGGGACGCTGTGGATGTGTCGGAACGAGGAGCACACTGCTGATGGTTCAAATCCTGTTCCTCGACCAGCTGGGGTTCAGGCAGCACCAGGCTCATACCCGGAATGAATGCGGCATGACTGGAGTGAGGCGAATGGCAGCACGGAAGAGATCGTGGTGCTGAATGCCACAGTCTCCGCTCGATCTTCATTGCGGGATTGCATTTCCTCTTGGATCCCACAAGCAGCTTGCTTTCTTTTGATCTGCATGGACCAACACCTTCCAATTATGGGGCAAAATGCATCATGTTGTCCCGTCTTCCCTTATGTCAATAGCACCGATCAACTCGAGGCGGCCTGCTGCCATCAGACGCGGGAGGGCGCAGATCCACTTCTGCGCTTCGGCTGCACACCCTATGTTGCCTGTTTTGACAGACACAAGCGACGACATGCCTCGCAGCGCGCCCTCGAACCCAGCAGGATATCTGGCCAACGAGACCTCCAAATCCTCCAGGCGCGTCAGACGCCACATGCTTGACGGCAGCGTTTTGAGCGACACCTTTTCCGCGGTGCATGCGTGGTCAGATTCCCATGCTCACAAGAAAATCGGCTGAAAATTTTGGCAAAAAGTCACGATCGTCTCTGGGATCGCCGCCTGGCGGCAAGCCGCAGCTGCCGCTGCGGGTGCGTCACAGAACTTTGGGTCCCCTTGTGGCGTTCAGTGTTCGACAGCTAGAGATAGGTAGAGCAAGGTGCAGAACTGTGTGCAGCCCCCATTTTGCCAAGGTGTTGTACGAACTCCAGCTGTTTCAAATTGTCCTTCAATGTGCACCAGAATCGAGTTCCTGCGGTGAAACCGAGATCAAACCTTGTGTGACAATTATGCAAAGTACCAAAGTCGTTGCTACTCCACTACTCTGCCGCTGCGCCGCTCAAGGCGGTTGCGCAGGCACATGAGGCGGCTCATCACTCAGGCTCCCTGGATGCCGGCCAGCCGCCCCTGGCAGATCTCCAGCAGGTCCTGCCGGTCCTTCTCCACCCGCTGCAGCTGATCCTGGAGGCCTGCACAGGCCGCCAGTGAACGGCTCAAAATATGAGAGGTGAGCATCGCCGTGCGAACAAAACTTCTCACTTGCAGGATGGCAGCAGTCAACGCCCTGCAACATACACCGAACGATGCCATGTGTCTGCAGTTGCCATAATCTTCGCTCTGCCAGGAGGCGGGTACTACCGAGCTGCACAAGGCAAATGATTGTCGGATGCTGGCGCACCGGCAATGTGGGACTTGAGGGTCTCGCGCGTCTGCAGGCCGCGCTCCAGCTCCGTCTTGCAGGCTGTCAGCGCGAACTCTGCCTTCTTCAGCGCCGCCGCCTGCCGGCAGATCTCCTCCTCCTTGGCCGCCGCCTGCACGGGCGCGTCGCCAGATGTCAGGTGCTGTGCAGCAAGGTGCTGTGGCCAACAGCCTCGATCCTGGCTTTACAAACACAATCGCAGCCCCGTTTGACCACAAGAGCACAACCCACTATGGCCGCCCGGGCCAAGGCAAGATCCCCAAACTCTTGCGCTGTGTGGGTCACAGTCGCTTACTCCAGCTGTGCGTTCTGACGACACATGCGCTTCAGAATACTCGTTTCTTTACAAGCGACGCACCTGGGACAGGGCGCGGTCCTTGGACTGCTGCGCCGCATGGTAGCTCAGCGTCACCTCCTCCAGCTCCCGCCGCAGCGCAGCGTTGTGCTGGCCGATCTGTGCGGCCGCGGCGGCGCCGAGCGAAGCCTGCTCCAGGCGGCGCTCCAGACCTGCGGCCCGCGCCTCGGCGGCGGCGCACGCCGCGGCTTTCGAGTCTAACGCATTGCGCAGCTCCTGCAGTAAGGACCACGCGAAGCTCGGCATATCACAGCAAGGTCCTCACAAGGCGTGTGCGAACTTGGTGCTGGCGGGTGTGCCCGCTTGTGTATTTCGAGTGCTGGCATCAAGACACCTTTGAGATGATGTCAACTCATTATTGTGGCATTCATGAGGTCGGCATCCCACATGAGGCACCCGGCATTGCCCGGCACGTCACGCGTGACTCTGCATGCTCTCAAGGCAAAGCACTGCAATCTGCTTTTGGTGCGGGGATCACCTGCTGCTGCACTTGCGCGACGGCGGCCTTCTGCTCCGCGGCTCCAGCGGCGCAGCGCGCGGTGTGCAGCTGCCGCTCGCGCTCGGTCGCGCGTGCCGCGACGTCCTGCGCCTCCTTCGCCGCCGACGCCTCAAGCCGCTTCACCTCGCTGCGCGAGCAAGAATGCATCACGTTTGAACATGTTCAGATGGAAGCAAACTGGATGCAGTTGAGTGCTTGGCACGGATGCCGCAACCTTGCCCTGCGCCTCTTTCTGTGCTGCCGCCGCTTCCAGCCGCTTGATCTCGCTGCGTCAACAAGGCAGGGTAGAGCACTCATACAGGATTAAGGCGCCCTGCAGACACCCCTCTTGCTCCGTTCATGCTGCATCTGTAAGACCATGTTGCAGGTTCACATCACAGGACTGACATCATGCACCAGATTGATTCGTGTGCCTGTTGCAGGAAGGACCTGAGCCAGCGGCCGGCGCACCTCTCAGCAGCTGCACACTGCTTCTTCAGCGGCAGGTACTTCTGCTCGTGCAGCGCCCGGAACTGCGCCTTCTCCTCCGCCTTTGCCGCCCGCAGCTGCTCATTGACAGCAATTACACATCTGGTTGACTCTCAGGGCAGCGTTGTAGTAGGACTCGCACAGGTATTGTATTCGCTGTAATGAAGCGGGCCAGAGAGTCTCACGATACAGGGCATTGCTCTGCAGCCATGCACCATGCTGCCTGGAGACGCTCTGCTTATCAATTCATGCTTCCCGGCTCCAGCATCAGGCAGTCAGTACGACAAGCACCTGCGTAATCTGGTTGGACATGGCGGCATTGTCAGCGGTTGCCTTGTCCAGTTTGGCACCCAGCAGTCGGGCCTGTCCTTGCGAATCCACCTGCACCATTAGCAAGCACATTATTGTACATTTGCAGCCAGCGATCGCACACAGATGCAGGGTCTATTAGTCGTGCAACAGTCAGTGCATCGTGAGCGCAGCAACAGTCCATCCCAAATGTCAGAGTCTTCCCACCTGCAGGCCGCTGATGCGGTCGAGCAGCTGGGACACAGAGTCGCGCGCGCCGGCCGCCTCCGCCGCCAGCAGGCTGTTCTGCTTGCGCAGCGCCGCCGCCTCCTCCTTCAGCCGCGCCGCGGTGTCCTGCCAGACAGGAAATGCACTTTGGCACCAGCGCAGGTTCCATGGTGCGGCAACTGAGCATGTGACAGGGAACAAACTCTGCCAGCAAAGTCGTAACCTGTTGCGGCAGGGATCGCAGACGCGAAACAGCCGCCGAGCAAAACCCAGGGTGCATGCGTGTCACCCAGCCGCGGTCAGTGGGACGCTTCGCTGGGCCTGTTTGCAGATGCTGATGGCTGTAGAACGACTGGCACTTCCCAGGCCCGCAGGGGCCTCGCCGTCGTCTGCAGCCTCGAATTCACTTGAAGAGGACAACTTGAACCCATCACTTCACAGCACCACTGGACAGAGCCGCAGCAGCACTGGGCTCACCCGCAGGGCCTCGCCGTCATACACGGGGTCGAACAGCAGGTTGGGCCGCGCCGCCTCCGCCAGCGATGCCCGCCGCTCGTGCCGCTGCCGGTCCTGAGATGATGCAGCCTGGGAGGGCGCCGACGACGGCGACTCGGCCGCCAGGCAGGCGCGCAGCGACTTTATGTGCGGCGTCAGGCCGACCCGCAGGTCCGGGCTTGCGGCGTCCTCCTGTGAAATGTTGTCTCTCAGCATCAGAGTTGCAAAAAGACACAGGCTATGCACCTGTTGGCGTCCACCTGAAGGAGCTTGTAAAGCTCAATCCTCACAGCATGGGTTGGCACAAGAGGCAAAAGAGGCACACCTGCCGTGCGGCGGCATTGGGAGGCGACATCTGCAGCCCGAAGCGGCGCGCCGCCGGCGTCGCGGCGGCCGCGGCGCCCAGGCCGCCGCCGTCAAACGCCGCGGGCATCTCGATGTCGTCACCGTTGGCGCCGCCCTCCATGATGCGCAGCTTGCTCACGGTCATGGGGTAGGGGCAGCTGTCGCGCCGGCTGCCGCTGCCCGGCGTCTCCTGCACCGCCTGTAAGATGAGAATTGATGATCGAGTCTGACAAAGCACGGCAGGACAGCTATCATGCGCAGCAACTGTCGTGCTCAGCACTGCAAAGCTCCTCATTAGATCAACCATGCACCGAGAATCGCATCAAGTAATCGATCTTGCCAGCTTGATCCGGAACGTTTGGATTCGAAACATGAAGCAGGCACGGGGCGCATAACATACCTGTGTGAGGCTGCGCAGAGACGAGGCTGAGCCGCTGCCCGGCGTGCCCACGCCAAAGGCCAGGTTGCTGGCCACCGTGAATCCCTGCGCCACGGCCGGCGGGCTGACCGGCGTTGCCGCGAGTGCGGCGGCCGCTGTACCGCCGATGACTGCCGTCGGGTCACCCAAGCCCACCGCTGGGTTATTGGCCGTCGCCGCCAGCGCCGGCGGCGAGGCCGTCCAGGTTCCCGCGACCGGGCAGTCCGCCTCTGCCGGTTCAGCAAAGCTGACGCTGCTGGGCGGCTTGCGGGCCGTCATGGGAGGCGCCGCCGGCGAGGCAGGCGCCTCCTCGGCGAGGCACTCAATCGCCTCCTCAGCAGCGGCCTCTGGCACCTGTTGCGCCGGCGGAGAGTCGGCGGCCGCCAGCGCAGGCTCAGCCGCTATGGGGATGGCCAGCGGTGAGAGGGCCGCCTGCTCCGGCATCTCAGCCGGGGCAGTGGCCGGAGCGGTGGCAGCGTCATCCTGCTGCACCTCTGGCTGCTCCGCCATGGCCAGCGGTGCCACAGGCTCCGCAGCCAGCGAGGCAGTCTCTGCCACCGCTGGTGTGCTGGACGGCAGAGGCGCGACCGACTCCTGGCCGAAGAGTGCGGCCTCTGTGTGCCCTGACGGCGCTGGCGACGGCTGCTGCTCCTCAGCTGCCAGGTCGGCATGCTTCCCCTCCGCGGCAACGCAGACATCAGCTGCCGGGCTCTCGGGAGCACGCGCCGCCAGGGTGGCAGTTGACGGTGTACCAGCCGGCGACGAGCCTGCTGCGGTAGCGGTCCACTCATCGGCCACCGGCGTGGGCATCTGCTGCGCCGCGGGCCTGTCGGCGACCGGCGTGAAGGGCATGAAGCCCGAGGCAGCAGCGGCCTTGAAGGGTTCCGGCGAGGCGTCCGCCAGCTGCTCCGCCACCGCCGCCTCTGCCGCTGGCTGCAGCGGCGCCGCCGACGCTACTGCCTCTGTCTCCTCCGCAGCTGATGCAGCCTCCGCCAGGGCCTGCTTGTCGTATGCGCTGTACCACATTGCGGGCGACCAGGTGCTCGCCGGCGGCGTGCCAAGTGGTGCAGCCTTCAATACCGCCACCTCTGCCGCTGGCTGTGGTTGCGCTGCCGCAGCCGTCTCTTCTGCCGCCGGCGCAGCCTCCACCAGGGCCTGCTTGTCGTATGCGCTGTACCGCGTCGCGGGCGACCAGGCGCTCGCTGGCGGCGTGCCGAGTGGTGCAGCCTCCAACGTCGCGAGGGCTGCGGGCTGCACGGCGGTCGCTGCCGACGCTGCTGCGATTGGGTTGTCCACTGGCTGTGTGGCGGACGTCTGTGTCTGAGCGGGCTCAGGGCTGCCAGCCGCCTCGGGCAGCCGCCAGGCGACGCCGGCGGTGACGACCGCGGGATAGGCCGGCGGGCTGGCGGCGGGCGGTGACGTGCCGGCGTTACTGCTCGCTGATGAGGCTGCGGCGGACGATGCCGGCGGGCTGCCGACGGCCTGGACAGACATGCCAGCGGCGGCGTCGATCAGCACCGGTCTCTCTGGGCTCAGTATCGCCGGGGTCCGAGGCATTGGGCTGACTACCGAGCCACCGACCGGCAGCGAGCTCTGCGGCAAGGGGTTGCACAGCCAGCCGGGGCTTTGCAGCGAGGCCGCCAGCGAGCGTCGGCGCTCCTGGCGGCTGCCACTGCCGCTGCTGCCGCGGTCGGCGCTGAAGAGGGAGCCGTCTGACAGCGCCGGCGACGTGAGGCACAGGTCCTCTGCGGCCTCCTGTGAGTCACAGACGAGAGAATTCATCAGGCCCAGGGCAGGTTTCCCATATGAGAGCTGCCACGCTACAGGAGTGAATATCTGCAGCTTTGCTAGCCATGACAAGCAATATATTAGTATAGTCAACATTGCAGCTTACACGCTCATGCATGCCTGCACCTCGGGGGTTGCGTCGTCAGGCATGATGAGCAGCGACAGCGGCTGGCAGCGCGTGGCGGCGGCGATCGCGTCGTGCGAGTCCAGCATGCGCGCCGCCGCATCGAAGGCTGGCTGCAGCGGCGCCAGCGGCGGCAGGGAGTCCAACTGCTGCGGCTCTGCCTCCTCGTTGGCTGCACTGGCCTGCTCTGCGTGTGACGCAGCCGGCTCCACTGCCGCAGGGGACTCTGCCGCCGCTGTCACAACTGGCGACACCGCTGCAGAGGCTGTCGGCCCGACTGCCGGTGTGGCTGCTGCCTTGGCGGGAGCTGGCGCTGACGAGCTGAGCGGTGGGCTGCTTATCTGCGGCGACGGGTAGTCGACCAGGGCGGCTGCAGCTGGGCTGGCGCAAGCTGCAGCTGCCTCCAGGACAGCCTCAACGTCAGCGTCGCTGCCCGCAGCGTCCGGCTCGGCGGCCGCCTCGACAGGTGGCTGCGGTGTCGCGGCTGCTGCAGCATCTTCGGCCGCCTCATCTGATGGGCCGCTGCGAAGGGCTGTCGGCGTCCCGCCGGGCGCCGGGCTGGCTGCGGACTCTGCTGCAGGCGACAGCGGCGCCGCCATGATGGTGGGTGGGCAGGCTGGCTCGGAGTCTTCCTCCACCGCGATGGTGGCCGGCGTGCTTGGGCACATTGGCTCAGCGGCAGGGCTTGTGCCTGCGTGCGCGGCCGCGGCCTGCACCTGCAGCGGCGCCGCCGGCGCTGCGAGCTCGGCCGTCACCAGCGGAGACGCGATGGCTGTGGCCGCCGCTGGCTGGGCAGCTGCGTCAGGGCCGCCCTGCTGGGACTTCTCCACAGCCTGCAGAGCAGCCATCACAGGACTGTATACAGTAAATAAAATGCAAATGGTGAAGTAATGCACACACGCAATACCATATGTTGCGATGTTATGGCCATCTCGGTAAATCGAACAGCATGCAAGTTGGTCGATCGGGCAGTCGGAGGTCGAATGCGATCAGTAGGTGAAATAGGTGCATTTGCACACCTGCTGCACCTTGGGCGAGTCTGGTGATGAGCAGATGGGGCTGCACGCCAGCACCGCCTGCATCGCGATGGCGGTGCTGGCCGCCGCAAAGCCGCCGGAGCCGGCGGCGCCCGGCGTGTACGGCGTCGCGCCGCCGACAGTCGACGGCGTGGCGATCTCCGCCGTTTGCGGCGTCGCCACCGCCGCGGCGGCAATAAGCTCCGGCGTGCGCTCCCACTGCGTTGCCGCCGCGCGGCTCTCCGGCAGCGGCGAGATGCGCAGCATGCCGCCCTCCGCGCCGCCGCCGCCGCTGGCCCAGCCTCCGCTGGCGCCACCACCGGCAGACCTGGCCGCTAGGCTGGGCGACTGGTCGGCGAGCCCATCGCCGCCACCGCGGCTGCGCTCGGCAGGCGACAGGTTGAGGCCAAAGGGCAGCGGCGATACTTCGTCATCGTCAGAGAATGCGCCCGGCGAGGCCGGCAGCTCTGCCGCCGGCGTGGAGAACACCTCCGGCGACACCGGTGGCGACGACGCCGGCGCGGGCGAGGCTGCGATCGGCGAGCCCGGCGGCTCGCCGTTGTCCATCTGCCAGCGCTCCGAGCTGGGCGGCGGCAACTGCGGCTGGTCTGCGGCCGTCAGCTCTGCCTCCGCCTGGGATGCTGGGAAATCGGCTTGCGGCTCCAGCGCTGGCTGCGGTGACAGTGCAGCCGTGCCTGCGCCAGTTGAAGCGCTGCTGCTGGGCGCGATGCTGGCGCGTGGCATCGACCAGCGGCCGGCGGCGGACCAGGCACGGTCGAGCATGGCGCCAACCACCGTGCGTGACGCAGACCTGCTGCCGTGTGCCGGGCCTGCGGCCGGCATTGTGTCGGCTGGAGTAGCCGCCACGGCATCCGCAGGAGGCATTGCGGCGGCCGGCTCAGCCGCCGTGGCAGCTGCGGCTGCGGCGGCTGCCTCTGCTTCAGCAGCCATCGGGGAAGCGGCTGCGTTGACGTCTGCGGCGGACGCCGCTGCAGGCGAATCCCCCGCGGCGGCTGGCGTGGCAACATTCTGGATGCCGGGCGCCACCTCTGGCGACTGCATGCCGCTGAAGACGGACCTCGCCGTCGGGCGGCGGGTGATGGACACCGTTGAGGCGTCACTCAGTGCAGGGCTGGGCGGCTGCTGCTGCGGCGTCGCCGCCTCGGATGCTAAGTCCTCCTCTGGCGCGGGTGCAGTGGCCCCGCCTGGTGCAGCGGCCCTGCCTGGTGCAGCGGCCCCGCCTGGTGCAGCGGTGACCGCGGCCTTGGCGGCGGAGCTGACAGCCTGCAGCGGCATGCCTGCGTCCACGGCAGCGCCTTTCGTGGCCGGCGGCGGGGTCTGAGGCACAGGCGAGCTGCCCCCCGACAGCTGCTGCTGAGGCTTGTTGTGGCTCACTGACGCCTCCGGCGATGCTGTTGCGCCAGTGCTGGCCAGCTGCACCGGCGTCGGCGGGGCGGCGGCTGCAGGACTTGAAGCAGCTGGGGTGGCAGCCGCCAGCGGCTCCTTGGCAGCGGCCGGCGTAGTCTCTCCTGCTGCAAGTTCAGCAGGCTGGGTGCCTGGCGGTGGCGCGCCGCCAGGCGGTGAAGCGCCGCACGATCCAGCGGTACATACGGGCGCCGCGGGCTCGTCTGCCAGCTTTGCTGGCATGGTGGCCAGCTGAGTCTCCTTGCTGGCGACGTCTGACGGGAAACTGGCGGCGGCCGCTGCAGCCGTGGAGGCTGCTGCTGGTGCAGCGGGGGAAGGCTGCCGCTTTGGGACACTGCCCGGGGCACCAGCTGTCAGGACGGCGCCGCCGCTCCGGCCGGCTGAGCCTGCGGTACAACGAGTGGCGTGGTGATCAGCAGCTGGTGCATACTCTGTGCAAGATGAGAACCTCGTTTCACTGCACCATGCAGCAGCTGTGGGCAGCCCCAGAGCAGCCAATTCATCTCGAAGTGCATGCCCATCTGTCAGGTGAGCGTCCACCTGTCGTGCCCATCTGTCGTACAAGTGCTTGGATTCCGAGGCTCACCTGCTGAGAACGCAGGGCTTGGAAGCTCTGGCGATGGTGCGCGCGATGCAGCAGCTCGGGAAGGCTCCACGTCCTCACTGACGCTCGCCAGGGCTGCATGCAGAATCACATACGTGAACAAGTGGCTTTCAGTGAGCGCCTGACCGTGCATGCAAAGGGGGAATGCTCCTGCAAATCAAAGTGATTATGTCCGCTCACGTTGCATATCATCCCCACCAGCAGCAGCTGCTGCTTGTACGAAAGGGCTCTGCATCTCTGTTGGCTAAGAAAAGATTACACAGGCACACCTGTGTGGCGCTTGGGAGGCAGACCAGCCCGTGCTGGCGGACCTGCAGATTGGGATGAATGTGACCAGGGTGAGCAAATGATGGTGAGCAAATGATGGACACGACAACTAGTCTTGACGGATGTTGCAGCGTGCAGTCCTGCACAACTCCAGCGCCAACACGCTGGCGCTGAGGTGCATGTCAGCATCGTGAGCAAGAGCATGCGCTCACCCAGCTTGCCAAAGCTAGTGCCAGCAAAGCCGCCGCTGGGCAGGATGCTCTTTGCGCCTGGTGGCACACCTGTTCACGAATAAGAACCAGTGAGCCACGTTCTACAAAATTTGACACGAGGAAACGTACCCGGCGCAGCTGCCGATGCATTCAAACGGAATGGGAGCTCGGCAACGTTGCCCACCTTTGGGTAGCGGCTTGCGGACCACGTCAACCTTCGTCTCCCAGACGCCGATCTTGCAGCGGATGCCGCTGAGCTGCGCCAGCGACTCGCGCCGCTTTGCCGCCAGTGCGTCCTGAGGAAGCGATGGAGAGCACGATGCAGAGCCGCTGAGACGATGATCAAGATGGTGGAGTGCGTCTTGGAATAATCGTGAGTTGAACGATATGGCATCGATGCAGCCGCATTGTCAACTCACCTGCTGCGCAGCACGGTGCTGGTCGAAGTCGAAGGAGGTGGCCGGTTGGAAAGCGAAGTCGCTTTCGTCGCTGAGCCCGCCAACGCCGTCTGCGAGTAGGATTCAAACAACGTCATCGGAACTTGACTCCCAGCATGTCTGAGAAGGACCACACTGTGGGCTGAAAGCGGTTTTGAAGCTCCTGCTGTGCATGGTCATGCAAACCAAAGGTGCTGTGCCGAAGCAGGCTCAAGCTGCCAAAGCACGCATCACGTACCGGCGACATTCTCCTTGCCCGACTGCATGGCTGCGCACTGATGCTGTGCTCCGAGCCGGTGCTTCGATATGGTGCGCGGTACTTTGGTCCAAGACTGCAGCGCTAGAGGGCTGGCACAACTGCGGGGGTCTGGCGATCAAATGACAAGCGGTCTGTTGTGTGCCCTACCTCAGCTGCATCGCGGCAGCACAAAGACGCAAGCTCGCTAATCGATGAATGCGTGCAGGAAGTGCAACAGTGCAGCTGTCGCACAAAAAGTTCGAAAGTCTACGGAAACCGTGCAGCGTAAACCCTGAGGATGCCGATTTCACTGATTGCCGGTTTCAACTGCGCTAGCGCCGTGATCGATTGATGCTGCATTGTAAAATTTACTCGAGACGCACTGTTGCGGTGCTTCTTATCGGTACAGCAGACTATCGATTGCATTTCAAGATAACTGTCGGTCCGTTTGGCGGTTCCGGCAGTCGTCCGCGCGCTGCCCAAGCGTTTCAATATTGACCTTGAGCTGCAGAGAATCGCATAAGCACTTTCCCAACGTGTTCTGAAACCCTTTTTCACTTCGCGCTCCGCGCGTTCTCGTTCTCGAGGGATAGCACTTAGGTGTTCGAATCTCTTGGGCGTGCCCACAAGTCGTCCCGAGTCTGAGCGTATCAACGGACATGATGGCGAGACAAGTCATTTTCATCACAACCGCATGAGGCTTGACGCTCACTGGCCGGTCGCATAGCACAAATGCAGCAGCAGCAAGCCCCCTCGGCGGCGGCGCCGCCACTCCACTCACGACGGACATCCGAGCTGTCCCAGCCTGCGCGGCCTCGCAGCTGGCTGGGCCATGCCGGCCGCGGCGACGGCGACGGCGACGATCTGGTGGCCCTGGTGCAAGCGGCGGATGAGGAGGTGGCCCGTGCCTGCGTCCAGCAGCAGGCCGCCAGCAGCCGCCTCGCACGAGAGGTGAGGGTTCAATGTCCGTGTGGGATGGGAAGAGGAGCGAAGAGGAGTAAGCTCGGGGAGTGCACCTTGTTTGGAGGCACAGTCCGTGCTACCCAGACATACGCCATTCTTGCGAGCGCTAGATGTCCTCACACGACCACGCAATCTGTTGGCGACTTTTGTGATTGTCGAGGCAGTCAGTGCAGCAGGTATGCCCTTCGTGTTCTTGGTTGCTCGCCTCATGCATCATTCCCTGGCACCTTCGTGCAGGAGGCAGCGCTCAGCCGCGGGCTTGCCGGCATCACGCTGCGGCCCAAGCCGCCGGAATGGCTGGCGGTGAAGACCGGCACTCGGCCGGAGCGGAGGAGCAGCCTGCAGTCCAAGCAGGCGGACGAAAACCTGATGGTGAGACCTACTTGCAATGATCCCTTGCACGACTGTCAGTCAGTCACTCAGTCCTGGAGACCACGGCATGCGATGGTTCCTAATGGAAACCAAGCGGCGCGCCGTCAGCTTTGATGCCTCCCCTGCTGCAATCTTTGATCTCAAGCTGATTGCCGCATGCGTTATAGGCGGCCGGCAGGCTGCTGCCCGAGGTGGTTGCCCACGACGAGTTCATCGGGCGCACGGGCACCCATGATGGCTGGCACCCCCAGGTGCATTCCCCCATCCAAAATCACTGCCACGCGCATCTCGTAGAGCCCTGACTCCGCGTGACAATGGACTGATGTCAGCTGGCTGGCGAAGAGTCCTGGTAGAGATCCATATGCCGCTGTTGCTACAGTGCTATTCCGAGGGTTTGGAGGAAATTTGGAATGCGGACTGCAACATGCGCGCCACTGCAGGATGCCGCAGACTTTGACAGGGCGGTGGCTGCGGCGCGCGGCAATTACAGCCACGCGATCCGCATATGCTGTGACACGATGCCGGCGCTGGGCGAGGATGGCATCCGGCAGCACGCCTGCTGGCACCGCGAGGCGGCGGAGCTTGCCGCCGGCAAACGCGCCGCCCTAGACAGGTAGGCGATCTCTGTGCGAGCAGGCTGCAGGAATAGAACATCTACTGCGTTAACGACTTGCATCAGCACTGAAGTCTGAGGATGCCACGTGCTGCATGAGGGCAGCATCTCGGCCTTATCTGCTGCGCACCTTGAGCAGTTGTGCACGAAACGAACTGGAGACTGCAGCTGATTCAGAGTGGGTGTGCCACAGGTGGAGGGCGGCAAAGCAGGCGGAGCGTGCTTCTGCAGCTGCCGCAGGGTTCGACCCAGCGGCGGTAGATGAGGCGGAGCAACGAGAAGCTACGGCAGTTGAGCGCCGAGCCAGGCGGTAGGTATCAGCGGATATATCGTGTTCCACCAGGCTGCAATAGCAGACTGTGTCATGGCGCTGGCTCTGCAGCTACGATTCGTTATGGTCGTGTCCAGTGCTGGCAAGTCGTTTGTTTTGAAAACCGCTACAGCTGGAATGACAGCGCGACATCCCATGAATTGCTGCAGACACCAGCCCCGGGTGGCGCTTTGTCCTTGAAGAATAAATTTGCCGTGGCTCACTATGAGGCTCCACCCCCTGGCTGCAGGTCAACGAAGGAGGCGCTCCAGCAGTGGCGGGCTGAGAAGGAAGCGGAGGCGGCCGCAGCAGCAGCCACAGCGGCAGCAGCTGCCGAGGTGATGGCGCATGAGGAGCGCGAGGGGCGCAGTGCCGCGCAGCGGGAGCGCCGGGCGGCACTGCAGCCGTACTTCTCACAGAAGGCATGTCGTCCAACAGGCTGGAGCAGACGATCACTTCCCGGAGCTTAGGGCTGCCCTTCTCACTGAGCAGATGAGCCTGGTAGAAGCTGTGCAAGACGGTCGAGGTGCACACATCAGCACTCTGCATCCTGCACAACAAGCACAGCCTCGCTGGCAGCTATGCTTTCAGTCATGCGACAGCACTGTGCAGACCGCAGCACATGCCCTGCCACAGGAAGCGCTGGCGGCAGCAGCGGCCACGGCGGCGGCCGAAGCAGCGGCTCAGAAGCCGAAACCAGACCCCCGAGCGACGGCGCGGGTGCGGATGCGGCAGCTGGATGCGGAGAGGAGGAAGCAGGCGGCGCTGGAGGAAGCGGGATGGGAGGCCGCTCGCCAGCGGGAGCGCAAGCAACAGCTGGTCCAGCAGGTCAGTCTGGGCACCCTGCTACGCTGCCAATCCTGCAAGTCCTTTCAATGCAGCGAGGTGTCGTCTGCACCCGTCAGAGCTGGAAGAGCAGATGCGGCAAACACTGCTGTGGCAAACCAGACTCCACATGCGTGGCTGGGCAAGCGCAAAGATTGTTCATGTAATGTATCCGAAGCCATGCATACCTTGGTCGCTCTGTAAGCCTCTCCCTCAACAAGTCAATCTTGCTATGTGCAGGCAGCCGCAGCGGTCTTGGGGCCGGTCAAGCGCGACCCGAGGCGCTTGGTCAAGCCGACGGCCAGCGCGGCCATCCGGGCGGAGGCGCGGCGGGCAACGACCACGGTGCCGCGGGACAGCGGCTACATCCGACACGTGGCGCCCCGCCGCACCGCCAGCTGGACCGGCTCCTCCTAGAGAGTTGTTGGCTACCTAGTTGATGATGCCGGCATGGGAACCAATTTGGGAAAGTTGATTGACATGTATGCGGCGCATGAGACCTCCTGGCTGTTCATTAAAGCTGCAGATGAAGAAGTGCAGTCTGAGTGCACTCCATGTGGTGGACGGTGGCACTCGTCAGCATCTTCCATTGCATTGCGTGTCTAATTACAACTTCACCGCAACAAAATATCATTGACGACTCCAGACTGGATGAGAATGTGTTTGGTGACGCCATGTCTGAGACGGGACGTCACGGCCGATCACGACAGTGCATGATCCAGTGCTCGCCTCACAGCAACAAGGCCTGGTGAGGACCCACAAAATTGAATTGAGTGACTGAGGTAATCGATGCCGCCGCCTCTCAGAGTCTGACGGCCAGTGCTGTACGCACTCCGATCAACAGCCGCAAAGCCGTCTGCTGCCCTGCCTGGTCGTCACGTCGCTCCAGCGCGGATGCTTCACATCGTTGAGAGCCCCGCGGGGAAAAATCTGAGGCAGCAAACACCACCGAATCATTCCAAACGCAAGCAACATTGTACATGCCATCACGTTTTGCAATCAAGATGAAGTTCAGGCGGCATCACTTGCTTCATAGTATGCTGGTCAAGGTCGCTTCGCAAAACATACCCGCCAGTGCCGTTTGCGCTGCCGAGGGTGACGATGCTTACAACCTGCGCGCATGTACTGTAGTCAAACTGCTGCATTGACGTATTATGCGGCACGGCACCTGTCACTTGGCGCAAGCCGCTACGATTGGACAGCCGCTGTGATCGTTGCACAGGCATAAACATTCACTCAATCATCCCGATTTGTTGTTTGTGTGCATGTAGCAGTGATGGCTTGCCACACCTGCGCCGGCGTGCGGGAGAAGGCGATGCTGTCTGTGGAGTTGGCGGGCACCTGCATGTCGCACGGCGGCGGTCAGCGTAAACGAAGTATTTGGTGATCGCTTCGAATCATCTGCTGCGATGTGGTGCACACAGAACTTGTTTCTGTCCTGCCGCCGCTGTTGCACATAGCTGCTCCGCCGACGGCTGCCTCGCCGCCCACCCGAACATGTGAAAGGCAGGGCAGGGCGGCAGGCAGGGCGGCACGGGCAGCTGACTCGTGATGCATTGGGAGAACGAAATCATGAGGTGACATGCTGTAGGCTCCGGAGACCCATGTGAGGTCAGTGTCCTCACGATGTTGGCCATGCCGTTGAGGATGATGCCCTGATCATCGGCGTTGGCGCCAGTGGTGTTGGACGCCATCGCGCGCAGCGTCGCGATGTTCTGCAAGCGCAGAAGCACAGCGGAATGAGACTTGGGAGGTCATTGCGACTGGGTTTCTGGGATGCACATTGCTCGCTGGACGAACAGTGATGCGGGATGATTGCTAGCAAGACGACGCAAGCAAAAGCCGTGCGGCCCCCCGGGCTGCAGCTGCTGTCACACCACACGCTGTGGCCCATCGTATCGTTCACAGGAGCTTTCCCGTTCACAGGAGCTTTCCACCACAAGAAAAGAATTTGCTCACCGAGACGATGGTCTCCACAGTGACGCCTGCAATGCAAAGTGCAGATGTCAACTTCGATTTGAGAACAACTATCCTGAGCTGCATGCAGTGGCAATGAGGACCAGACAACAGTGGAGCGCTTGCCGTAGGGCGTGGTGGTGTTTGCCATCTGGTACAGCTTGGAGCGCACGATGCCGGCGTGGTAGGCCTCCACCGCCAGGATGCCCGCCGCCGGCGTCAGGTACGCCTTGTTGGTGATGAGCGCAGCAGCGCCCTGCACACGGGGAGGAAAGGGGGAGCTCTTACAGTTTCATGACCCCAGACTTCAACACCGTGAATTGAAATAAGTGGAATGTGGAGCATAGCTCATCTACCGTAATTTGTCCAGCAAGTGGAGTTTCGGCGATATGCGCCAGGCACTAGAGGGATCAGCACGGCTGATGCAGGCCGAGAACTATGCTGGTCGGTGGCAATGAAGGACTGCAAAGAAGTTGCAGAGGGGTGCACCTTGTAGGCGGTCACACCAACGTCCTCGAAGATGAAGGCACCTGCATAGGTTCGGAGCCGCGTCACGGAAAATGAATCATGACGACGTACACCTTTGCGAAAGGCGTAGGCCAAAGCGGAAGGCAAAGGCAGAACAGAGCACACAGCTTGGCCACGCAGATGTAAAGTGAAGACGGCAGGTCACCATGCAGGAAGAAGGTAGGTCACCATGCAGGAAGAACAGGTCGTTGGCGTAGGGATTGAAGGCCGGGCTGAGCGTGGTGTTGAAGGCGGCGTTTGCCGCGGCGGCAAAGGCGGTGCCAATGTTGATCTGCGGCATCGCGACCGCGTCGGCGCCCAGGGCGGTGCGCAGGAAGCGCACGTGGTCAAGCTCGTCCGCCGCGATCTCAGCAGCGTACGCCTGCATGGTACAATATTAGTCTGTCGAAATCGGAGCTGGAAGCTGTGTTCAATGGACACGCAGCACTCGGACTGGTTCAATGCCCAGAGGAATTTCTGGTACAGGTGGGTCTTGATTTTGAATCTCACCGCAATCGGCTGCGTCAGGTTGGCCTTCATGCCTCCAGTGGAGGCCGGGCCACCGCCCCTGCAAGTGTCACGAAAACTGGACTCAGCACGGCTGCACTGACGTTTGAAAGGCAAGGGTCGTTCTGCAAAAGCCGACGTGAAGCCGGGGGTTGGGGTTTGATAGATTCAAATGGAGCAGCCAGTGAAAAGTTGAAATGCGCGCGTCGCCGCACCTGAGGTTGGTGGGAATTCCACGCCCATTGACGGCCCAGGAGTCTGCGGAGAAGAACCAACAGTCGTTGATGGATCTACAGACGCCAGATCTTTCAACACAGGCAACACTGCCACACGTACAGCACTCGGCAGGTTCAGCGAATAGGAGTGCGCACAGAATTCCGCCTCGAGATACTCCAAATTCAGCGCGAAATTCAGGATGTCTGCGGGTGAGGGCTCAACAAGGTCAGCGCGGGTTCGATACGGTTTGCATATGACACACATTCGTTCGGACCACTCAAGAAGCAGCTTGGGGAGCAGATGTTGACGCTGGGGTGGTGGCAGCGTGCGCACGCAATGGTGAAATGCAAAGGTGAAGGGGAGCATGCGCAGGCAGTAGCAGAATGCCAACTTGTTGATTGTAAATCTTTATACACAGCCATACCTGTGTCCGTGAGGTTCTGCGCCTGTTGAGCAGCACCAAGCAATGCACTCAGCAAATGTGAAGTGCAGCGACACAGTCGCGTCAATCCGACCAGGCACGCTCGCAGTCAGGCGATGCACAGCGTTTAGCACCTGTGCTGGGAGAGCTGCGAAGGCCGCAAGGACGCCCAGCAGCACGACGGCGGCAGTCGAGGCCTGTTGCAACTCAGCAACGAACACACTTCGAGCAGTGCTCTTCAGGTGTACTCGCCTCTACAACTGCGGCGCAGTCTTGGACACTACAAGCTGCTATGTGAGCGCTGAAGAGCTTGCTGTGCTCTGTCTCGAATACATCGGCACCTCGCGGCGCTTGCACCACAAGCAACTCGAGCGCCGGGCGCAGGCCGCAAGACGCATGCTTGCTTCGGCCATGCATGCATGTGATCGTCTGTGCCCACCTTCATAGCGACCGGCAGGGCGGCTCGCGTCCTGCAGCGATCAGCAACCCAACGTCACTCCCGGCGACGCAGCTGGTTTCACAGGCACGCTGCGGCGCCCAGGCGCCACAGACGGCACGCTAGTAGCATCCATCAGTCAGGCACGCAGTATGAGACGGGCAAGGCGGGGCACCCTGCCGCATGGGCCATTGTAACGGACTTCATCACCAACAGGTCGGGCTGCGCCGCACGCCGCGCACCTGGAGTTGGCCTTCGCCGTTGGCGTGCGAATCGGATGCGCGACCGATTGGTGATGCGTTGAGGAGCGCGTGTACAATTTGTGAAGCGCCTCGATATCGACAAGTACTTTCTTCCCAATGCAAAATGCATCGCAGCTTCCGAAGGGCGGCACATGTGGCCTGTTGTCTGACACTGCCCGACAGGAAGGGGCGCCTTGACACTCTGTATCGCAAATTTCACGGACGTTGGTAAACCAAACATCATAGATTTTGTTGATGGTCGGGAAGGATCGCCTCGATGTGCCTGTCATGGCTGAGTAGTCGCCGCCGCCGCACGGCCGCGGCAATGTTGTGCGCTGCCGGCCTGCCCCTGGCGTGGTTTCACGAGAAATGCCTCTGACTGCAACGTGTGCTGGTGCATACTTCACGTCGCCTGTCATGGCAGCTTTGTGTGTCATCCATGCATCTGAGTGGAGCTTGATTCGTTCCAGGACTACGTTGCAGACGAGCGACCACTGAAAACCTTGCACGCAGGCGGGGTGGAAGCAGGGCTCTCATGAACGAGACGATGACACCTGCTTTCACCAAGACCAAGCACACCTAGCATAGCGATTTGCGAAAGTTGTCGATGATTCCTTCGATGAATGGAATGGCACGTCCTCTTGCGGGTTTACTATAAGAGCAATATGGTATTTTGGCGCGTGCGTGCATTTCTGCTCGTTGGCATGCCTTCCCGCCCTACTTGATGGAGCCGTTGAGGCCTGGCAAGGGGAAAAAACGGCAGCGTCAGCACTTGCAAACGGTGGAGTTTGTGAAATCGGATGCAGCAGGTTGGTTGCAGCTGCTCGACTTGGCAGGAGGCTGAGCAGGGGGGAGGCTTGGCGGAAGAATCGGCGGATCAAACACCACATTTCGCGACGCCACAGCCCAGAAACACACAAGTCAATGCTCACTAAGCAGGCTCGACAGATCAGTGCGAGCAGTGACAAGAGAAACCAGCAAGGAGGGCTAAAGCCACGCGCCTGACGGGAAGAACCTGCAGAGGCAGCAGACACCTCTGATCAGCAAAACTAACGATAGCAGGCGTGATCTCTCGCGGCTTTTACTTGCTAATTAAACTGCTTGCAGCATCACTCCATGCATGAAGCGCTAGTTCCTGCTCATGCTCTGCAAAAACTCACCCGCCCTTGCCGCTGCCGCCCAGGTACACGATGGAAAGGACCTCGCCCGTCGTGCGGCCAAAGGCAATCGAGTTGGCGTCCCTGCAGCGAGCACGACATCATGATGACTCCGTGTGCACTTGGAAAGGACAGGATCAACGGCGCGACGGGGCAGGTGGCTCTTGATCTTTGGATCCATACTAGGCGAAATCACAATTCGCGCACGTTGGGACGATGTTCGCGCGGTCGCTGTATTCGCTGACGACGATGCCCTGGTCCTTCCCGCCGCCGGCCATGGCGCGCAGAGCGGAGATGGCGTTGACGATCTTGTAGACCTGCAATCACGCAAAATTCGCAGGTGGTTGATAAACAATTAACAAACTCTAAGGTCGTCATCGGGTGTGATGCAGAAGCGAGGGTGTGGCAAATGCATCACGCTGGCGGTGCAATTGACAAGTCGGGAGTGCATGTTGGGATAGTAGACACACCTTGACGGGATAGGGGCTCGCTAAGGTTTGCGCCTGTGAAAAGGAAGAAGTAGAACAGGGTTGGAAAAACCAAAGAAGCAGAAGGCGCCTGACCGGAGCGCACGCACATGCATTTTCATCAAGCTCGCGCGGCGCAGCAATCAGGGAGCCTTGGTGCAGTTATTGTGGCTGCCTGGGCGGATGTGATTCTCATCAGCTGCATTCTTCAAGGAATGCAATTATTCGACGCACCTTCTGGTACAGCAGGGCGCGGATGGCGCCAGCGTGGTAGGCTTCGACGGCCAGGATGCCGGCGGCGGCGCCCAGGTAGTCCTTGCTGGCAATCAGCGGGGCGGCACCCTGCGCACACACGACATCAAGGTGATCTGAAGTGTTTTCTGCAGTGTCCGCAGCAGGCGCATTGTCTGCAGCAGTGTCGCCGACAGCAACAGGAGCGCAGGCTGGACACTGATCAGAAGCGGGGCAGCTTGCACCAGCACGATGCGCACAGCCTGCCGGCTCTCAGGCACAGCCGGCTTTCTGAGAAATGTCCACGTAATTTGATGTACCGCTAGTGGCAACGTGGCAAACTGACCTTGTAGGCGGTCACACCAACGTCCTCGAAGATGAAGGCGCCTGCAAGCCAAAAAGGTAATAACATGAGTTGTGGAGAATGGATCTTCTGTGCAGCACAATGCACAAAGGCATGGCATGAAGGCCAATATGACAACTGACGAGGCAAACAAAATATATGTTGAGAAGGATCACCGTGCAGGAAGAGCAGGTCGAACTTGTTGGCGGCGTAGGGAGAGAACGCCGGAGAAAGGGTTGTCATCAGTGCCGCGTCAGCGGCCGCAGCAAATGCTGTGCCACTGCAGCCCGAGGATAAGAACAGAGTCAGAAAAACGGTTCCTTAGGATGCAGGTGAAGTTGGCAACGATGGCAGACGACAGCCAGCATGCACCAGGCCGCCAAAGTGGCACAAGGGCACACAATCTGATCAACAGGCGCAAGTGCGCCGCGAGCAGGGCGCGCACATGTTGATGCTGGGCTGAGGGACGGCGGCGTCGCCGAGGGCCATACGCAGAAACCTGACATGGGCCAGCTCGTCGTTGGCAATCTCGGTGGCAATCCTCTGCACGGGAGGAAGCAGGAAGCGGAGGTTCAGCAACCATTCACCACAATGGGATGTATCTGCTGCGAAGCGGCAGACACACACTGGACCGTCAAGGTCACCGTGAGCATGGCGCGGCCAATTGATATAGGGACGTCCGATCAGGTGGCGCTGCACTTCACACATGTCCTTCGAGGCGCTGCAAGACTGCTGCTCGAGGCCATCGCAGCACAACCGGCAACATCGTGGCCATGCCGCACCCACCTTGACGTTGCCGGTCATGAAGGTGGCCTTGCGGCCGCCTGTTGCCGCAGGACCTCCGCCCCTGAGCGCGACAACGCGCTACCATGAGACGTTTTGTGCAAAGTGGCTGCAGAATCACTCTAACCGGCCGATGCCTATCGAGTGTGCGTTCAACTTCAGCCGGGCGCACCTGAGCTCCGCGGGAATGCCCGACCCAGTGACGGCGTGCACATCTGCGGCAAGCATGATGGCGAATCAACAGCTGAATATGCACGGTATCTGTCTGTGCTCGTATTGCCTGCCCTCATGTGTGTCGTCGACCATCAACATTCGGGCCATGGTGGAACAGCAGAGGGGAGTGCGCACAAAATTCCGCCTCGAGATACTCCAAGTTAAGGGCGAAGTTGAGGATGTCTGCAGCCACAACAGAACAGGACTCAGGAGAAGGGAGGCTGTCATTTTCGTCACGGCGTGGTCAAATAATGTGTATGGCCGCCACTAAGCGCTAGTTTGCATCGCCGCCGCCGCCGAGCGCTGGCGCAGAGTCCAATTAGTGACGTCGTCATTGCACCAGCTGCTGGCTGCGAGACGTGGGGTGCGAGAATGTGGGGTGCGAGAATGTTGCATGCGAGATGATAGGAGCTCACCAACATCGGTGATGGTCTGCGCCGCCTGCGGTGCACCGGCGTGTGCAAACCATCAGCAAACACCTTGGGCACGGCGATCGGGTCGGGCACGGTCATCGGGTCGGGTGGCAATGTCGACAGCAGCAACCAGAACCAGCAGGTGCGCTCAGAACTTACCGCAGGCACGACGGCAGCAGCGCAGAACGCCGCAGCGGCGAGCGCCGCGAAAAAGTCACCCTGTGGCGCAATGTACGGGAAGTTATTTGCTGACGCAAACACGGTGACGTCTGCAAGCTGGCAACGAAGCCAAGAGACTGACAGCCTAAAGGCGTGAGTCATGGCCGCAGGGCGTCTAAACGGATGCTTCAACGTACAAGTGAGCCGTGTACACGGTCCGTCACGGCTGTGCCCACTCAAGAGCGGCGATCGCCGTCTTTAGCAGAAATCACAGCGGCATGGATCCGCCGGCCTGGTGCTGCAGCTGGACTGCCAGCCTCACGAGCAGCTGGCCCCATCGTGTAATGCTTGAGACCCACCTTCATGATGTGTACTGGCTTGTGCTGGGAACGCCAAGGGTTCAGAGCTCTGCGCAGCATGCTGGAGTGAGGACTCGGCACGAGACACCAGACCGGCGCGCGCACAGCTCGTCCGCATGCGGACGGCATTAGGCAGCGTATTACACTGCTGCTGTCTGTTGCGAGGCATACAGCCAGCATGCTCACCTCTTAGTAGCCCCTGACTGCCTGGTCGCAACGCCTGTCGACGAGGAAAAAGTCCGCCAAGCAAGCGCCGCAGCAGTGCACTGCGCGAGGCCACAGCAAGGAAAGGGCCCACTACTTACGGCTGACAGGAAATGTGTCGAAGTCCCGTGCGGAGTCTGTGTAGGGAATCTGGCCTTCGGATCTCTAACGAATAGTTAATGCCGGGCAGCTTCCCCCCACCAGCGGAAGTCATGCCTCCTACACCGCACATCTTGAGGCCAGGATAGGGACAAGTATCTGTGCCCACCAGGCCGAACGCCGTTCTCATGCAGTCGTGTTTACTGGGCACGCTTGGCAGTATCTTCTTGGTCGCACGGGCGAACAAGACACCGCACAAAAAGCCGGTGGCGCTGCGGACATGCCGCAGATGGCTGATGCGCTGGGCCAGCGCATCAGCCATCTGCGGCACGTCCGCAGCGCCATCAGCCATCAGCCATCAGCGCCATCAGCCATCTGCGGCATGTCCGCAGCGTTGCACCGGGTGCAACGATGCCAGATCGCGTTGAGGATACTTTGCGTCCGCAGTCACATTCTGTCCAGTGACAGCATCATGACACCATGTGTTTGGGCCGCTCTCGGGATGTCTGGGCTGCGCGCGCAGAACTCAGAAGCCGGACTGTTTTGCAATGCCGGCTTCATTGGATGCCGAGGTACAGACAGCGTTTAGAGCGCTGGGCATCTAAAAGTCGAGAATGAACTGATCTTCTTGCAACAGAGGGCATGCATAGCATTTAAAGCAATCGAATGTCGTCACGCTTGCTGCTCACAGCGTTTTTGGAAGCGAGGTTAATCTGACAGAGCGCAGAATCAGGCGCCAATGACGAATGCGGGCCATAAGCGATGATCCATCTAGATGGTTCGTTCACGAGGTTATGCAGGCCCGCTAACTGTATCTCCCCCTGCTAAAACCTGACGTCAAAATTGCATTATCCACAGCCAGCGCTACCGGCGCCACCGGCGAGGGCCGCAGCCCCGCCACCTCCCAGTGTCATACCTAGGCGCGATGCACTCGTACCGAGTGCAGTCGCTGCACAGTAGAGCGAGGTCACGCTCTACTTGATGAGGCCGTTGAGGCCTGGCAAGAGAAAGAGAGCGTTGTCAATGAGCATGAAATTTGCCGCCATAACACAACAAGTGACATCAGAGCATTTTAGAAGCGCCATGCACAGACGAGAAGCAGCAGTGGCAAGGTAACGTAGGAAGGAAGGGCCAGTGGCACACCATTCGGGAAGAATCTGAGCACAGAACAGGAAGCAAACGTCAGTGGAACATCCCAAAATCGATATCAGGCACATACATGTGAACAAAATTGAAATGGGCTCACGTTTGCACCTGAAACTGTGCTTGTTGCGGCGTCACGTGCTGCACGAGGTGTTGCTGCATGCAGCGATAATGTGCAGCACTCACCCGCCCTTGCCGCTGCCGCCCAGGTACACGATGGCCAGCACCTCGGTGGTGGTGCGGGCAAAGGTGATGGAGTTGGCGTCGGCTGCGCCACACAGAATTACAGCCCATCAGTGTACATCTCGACCGCAAGTTTGCAGATGGACCTCCCCGGCCCCTTCAGGTTCAGATGCACAGCATTGGCGACCCACGATGTGCGTGCTAGAGGTGTGTCAGGGTGTCACTCACTGGGAACAATGTTGCTGGCCGTGTTGCTGGTCGTGGTGACTATGCCCTGGTCCTTGCCGCCGCCAACGGAGCCGCGGAGCTTGGAGATGGCGTTCACGATGGTGGACACCTTGGCGCCGTACCTGATTAATTGACGCAGTATAATCAGCCGACAGGTTTTTTTCAGGCGTTTGTTTTCCAGATAGCAACACGGAAGCCTGGGGAACCAAAAACAATTCGTGCACATAAGCTTCACAAGGATGCGTTCTACTCACGGGGCGATCTTCGTGCCGGCCTGGAGGAAGGAGATACAAAAGAGGGTCAGCAGCGCCTCGCAGGTCACACGAGCACGCGATGGCGCAAATGCGATGTTCCCGAAGCATGTGCTTCTCTCTGCCACCAAAACTGCACTGAAGTTGACAGGACCAGCACACATGCCTGCACACTGCGCAGCAGTCAGTGCTGCAGCTGGCGCTCTGCACACCTTGGTGTACAGCAGCGCGCGGACGGTTCCGGCGTGGTAGGCCTCGACGGCCAGGATGCCGGCGGCAGCACCCAGGTAGTCCTTGCTGGCGATCAGCGGGGCGGCGCCCTACGTGCAGACAGGTGCGCGCAACGGTCAAGAGGCTGCTCCTGTGCTGCGATGTTTGCTGCATGGTGGGCATGGCGGCGCTAAGGCAGTGGCGGAGGCGGCGGCGTGCCAAACACGATGTCACTGCAGACATCATTCCCTTGGCCAGATGGCAGCATGTCCAACTGGCAGGGGCGGACCTGGTAGGCAGTGACACCGACGTCCTCGAAGATGAAGGCGCCGTGCAGGAAGATCAGGTCGTTGGTCTGGGCCAGGTACGGCGTGAAGCGCGGCGACAGCTTGGTATTAAACGCAGCGTCCGCGGCATCAGAGAATGCAGTGCCGCTGCAGCCACGGGTTGGAAACATGCGTCATGCAGAGAAACTGTGTACTTGGGAGTCTGACCGGCACGGATATGACAGCCGCTCCGGTGTGGATTGCAGCATCACGAGGTTGTGCAGCGTGCACACATGTACTTGCTGTATGCTTCACGCGACGCACATGTTGATCAGTGGCATGGCCACCGCGGCGTCGCCCAGCGCCATGCGCAGGAAGGCGACGTGGTTGAGCTCGTCGTTGGCAATCTCGGTGGCGATGCGCTGCGCACGTTGCCGGACCAAATACATCAGTCAGGCTGCGGGTGAGCGGACAGCATTCAGGTCGCCTCAAACTCGATTGCGCACATGACAGCAGCTGCCTCCGACTCCGATGTGCTGACATGTGCGGCAACACAGGCTACCCCGCACCTTGATGTTGCCAGTGTTGAATGGCACCGCCTTGCCGCCGGTGGAGGCCGGGCCACCGCCGCTGTGAATGGCACGTTAAGCGTCAGCCAGGCCGTTGTTATGTGCTATACAGCGGATGCTGCCTCATTTGGTGCATGAATGAGGCGGCGCCAGGAGCAGCATGCGGCGCAGGCCATTGACGCCGGTCCACAATTTAAGGGGTGTGTCGGTGCGCACCGGAGGTTGTCTGGCAGTGGGGTGCCGAAGGCAGCGCTGCAGGAAGCCGAATAGTCAGTGGCAGCCAGCTTGAACGCAATGATACCCTCAAGAATGATGCAGCGGCATTCATGAAACATACAGCTTCACAGCAACAGAGCAAGCGGAGGCGGCGCACTAGTGGTAGAATTCGCCTGCGGAAGCACACATACTCATGATTCACTCTCGAGCAACATGTTCACTTCTCATTAAGAACTTCGTCAACTACAAAAGCCAGCCAGCCAGCGCCTGTACAAGGACACCAGAAACAACCAACATCAAGCAGCCGAGCAGGCGCACCTTCCAGGTACTCCAAGTTGAGCGCAAAGTTGAGGATGTCTGCAACGATTCAACACGCGAGAGTCAAATATAGCTTAGAAGACAGGTGCACAGCTAGATGCGCTGCAGGTGGCGCTTGCAGCACAGAACTGGCGCATGCAGCAGTCACGGGCGCATGTCGAGGCCAGTGCGCCTGCGGCAGTTGCCGCCAGCAGCAGAGCATGACATGCGGCTCTGGCTGGCCACTGGCAAGAAGGGCTCACCAACGTCGGTGACGTTCTGCGCCGCCTGCGGTCAGCACATTCACGTTCCATCAGAAACCAACACCTGTTGAGGTGGCGACACAGGCCTTGCCCGTACAACAGCCGAGAGAGGTACTACTATGACCGACCGGACGACTGGGTGGCGGCACCCCCCAAAATGCGGGGTCGGTACGTAGCACAGGCTCGGATACTCAATGCTGCCGACACAGCAGGAGATCAAGCTGGCTTTGCGTCCCATCCCGGCGACTTGGCTGCAAACCACCAAGCCTCGAGCGAAACGGAACATCAGAACTCACCGCAGGTGCGGCTGCGCAGAGTGCCAACGCGGCGACCGCCACGACAAAAGAGGCCTGCAGAACAAAACACAAAAGTTGGGTGCATCCTCGGTCACTTGCGCTTTGTTGGCCAGGACGTCACAACCTTGCGTCAGCGCCCGAGGGTGCAAGCACAGCCCGCCGGAACGTGGCTGTGCGTCAGTACCCAGTGCCTAGGATGCCATTCTGCGAGGAGCACCAGCACACGATGCAGCATCCAGGCGCAACGCAAAGGGACACTGCGCACCCCTTGATCCGAACAGGCACGGCGAACAGAGCGCGCACGCTGACAAAGCTGCGGCCCATCCCCAAAGAGGCAGCGGCGCACAATTCTCACCAGCCATACTTCTAGTTCGAGCGTGCGCACCTTCATTGTGGAGGGAGTAGCCGACTAGCGTTGGCAGGCACGCGTGTAGACAGACAGAGTGACGCTGTGAGCGCGCTGGTGTTGTGCGACGGCCAGATGAAATTTCAACAAACGTGATGTGAGATAGTTTTCGGCAATTACTACACACTATTCCATGTTTGATGCACTGACGTTCGCCCTGGCTTCCGGGCACGTGCCGGCTGTTGACCAAATACCGAAGAAGCCCTGAACGGGGGATCGAAGCACGCATAAAATTCGGCGGCAAGGAAAACCCACCGCTGTGCTGGGTGAGCTTTTCCGATTACCCCTATTAGTTGCTCATTGCCTGGGATGTAATGCCGATCAATCAAAATGTGCTAGGTGAGCAGCTGCCAGCGACAGTGGACAAGACTGTGACAGATCAGCGCACACGGCGCTGGTGCTCTATGGGCACCCACTTTGTTGTTTGGTGTGTACGCCATGGCCATGGCGCCTTTTCAGGCTCTCGCTCTTGTCAGCCGCAGCCGCATCGCACATGCTGACCGCTCGAGACCGCCGCCCCCCTGGGTGTTTGTTGTGCCCCAGTCGTCTGCTGATCGCCTGCCAGCCTTCGCTGTGCACCCACAGCGTTCCACTACTTGTTGCTCATGCACATGCTGAGCCTGCAATGTAATGCCGCTCAATGAGCACCCAGCGCAATGTGCCGGATGATCGCCGGGTGCGAGGCACCGCATATCACGACCTCTTGAAACAGCAAGGCGACGAACGAAGTATGACAATGCAGAGGTCATCGTCTGCACCGTGTCTCACTGCACGAACGGCTGCCCAGCACATGCCTTGCACGAAATCCTGTGAACCGCATGCGACAGAACCGCATGCAATAACCTGCTGCAATGAAGTGCAATGCAGTCCCGACCGGCTGCTGACGTGCAGCTTGCCGCCCTCCAGTGCTCTCGTATGTGTTTGTGTCCGGTCATGACCGGATGATCATACAATGCCCTTGCATGCAGGAGATACTCTCCTGCATCTGACTCTAGCACCTTACTGACCAGCTGCCCCAACGCCGCCGGGTCATCAGATCGACCAGGTGGCTGCCGCGCCACTCGGTATGAAGTCGCAGTTCTCTGTTGTGGCGCCGTTTCACACCGGCGCAGAGGTTGGGCGTCGCACGGGGGTTGCCACAGAGACACAGGCACCGCAGCCGCAGCCCCCCGCTGCCGCCGCGAACGGCGGCCGACTTGGGAGGCGAAAATTCTGCCTTGAAGAGGCGACAACCCCGTCTCGAGAGGCGACAAACCCCAGTCCGCGCCGAAAGCAACCCCCACTTCAGGGGGTTCAATAGTAGTCGTTGCCGTGACTGGCTGCCGCCTGCGCCGGCTCCGGCACCAGCAGCGGCACCATGACCTGAAGCAGGGTAATAAGCATTTTGGAAAAGCCTGGATGCATTGATTGACCCCTGCAGCTCCGATGTCGACAAGACGCCGGCTACGTTGGTCAATGGCTGCTTGGTGTCTCACACTGGCCTTCGGCTGCTGGATGGTCAGTAGCAAGTGAGCAGACTACGCAGCTACTGCTGCATGAAGTGTTTGCGCATGCTCTGCAATGCACGCCGCTAGCATCAACCAGGCTGCGGCACGGCTGCAGCTCCAGAACTTGCAAACTTTCAAATCAAAGTCCATTCACAGATTCCACGAAACGCAGCACACCTCGCAGTGGCAAGCGCGCAGCTTGGCGGCGTGCTGATCGATGAGCTGTCGCGCTAGGGAAACACAGAATGCAGTATCCAGGAGAATCGACAATTGCATCTTGTTTCAATAAAGCCCTTCTCCACACCTCGCAGTAGTAGGCGCGCAGCTTGGCGGCGTGCTGGTCGACGAGCAGGGTGGCGTAGTTGGCGGCCTCCACGGAGGGGAAGGCCAGCACCCAGTGCCCGTCCTTGAGCTGCTTGCCGATGTTGTTAAATGCGTCGCCCACGCCGCTGTTTTTCAGCACCTGCGGCAATTTGCACGGGCGCAGGGTGTAACGACCGGTGTGCTACTGGCGGTGGCGCCAGCAATCTCATGTCAGCTGAGAACCTGACACAAGCAGACCTCACGAAACGCAGCCTCGAATCTTACTCGGGTCAGAGGCACGGCTAATCACGTGCCTCTGATGTCCTAGAAGAAACAGGAAGACAGTTAGTTTGTTGCGAGTAGACATGACAGATGCACTGGACTGGGAAGGGACAGCAGCGGAAAGGACAATCACCTTGAGCAGGGCGCGGACGGGCGGGCGCACGTGCACATGCAGCCACTGCGCATGCACCGGGTCGCAGTCGGGCTCGGTGCCCATGAGCGGGGCCACAGACAGCACCGTGCCGCCCGGCTTGACGGCGGGGCTCTCGCTGCCGTTGCGGCTGCTGGAGCGGCTGAGCACGTGGCTGCCCGTCGCCACATCCTGCAGCTGCGGGCGGGGACGGTCGAGACGTCAGGATCGGTGTCGGCATTGTGCATCGAGTGGACACACGGAAGTTGATTACAGGATGGTCGGCGGGCCAGTTGCGCACATCTGCTGCAGGCAGCGCCAGGCCGCAACGCATGTGGCCGGCAAAGGCTTGAGCGTCGGCCCCCGAGTGCGCTTGCACAGCAAGGAGCAGCGATCGACGATGATGCGTCAGAGGGACTCGGATGCCCTGTGGTGCTGTGACGGCGCACCTGCGGCCGCGCGCTGATGTCAAAGGACGAGCGCTGCGACGCCGCGGCGGCGGCGAGGTTGTGCGCTGACAGCTTTCTGCGCGCCGCCGCCGGCTGGATCTCGCCGCCTGGCGCCACCGCCGATTCCTGCGGCTGCCGCCCCTTCCTGTGCCCAGCGCAAAGTGGACGCCCATCAGAAACACATACTGCCTGGTGTGTACGATGCTGCTGCGTGCTGCAGAACGCACGAGACAGGAAGGAAGAGCTGAGGAGGAGCCGCGTCACCGGGCCAGAAGTATGATGGTTTTCAGGGGCCGCAGCACAGGGCGCACCGGGTGAGGCTGATGAGGTTGGCGGTGATTGTCGGCTCCGGCGGTCGCTCCGGCGTCATCGGCGGACTAGGCGTCGCCATGAAGCTGGGCTTGGGCCTGCAGACGATGCAACGACTTTAAGATATGCAGCGTCTCAGAAATTTGGTGCAAGCAGGCGGGAAGTTGATGGGCTCTGTGTGGTGAAGACTGCAGAGAAGATGTGCCCTGACACATCACGATATTGAAGTGTGTGGGACGCAGGGCGCAGGATGCATTCTGCGGAGCTGCAGAGGACAAGCGCAGCTGCCAGCGGGTCAGCGCAGCTCTGTGTTCCCTGCTGGAACCGGAGGCAAGTGGCACTTTAGATTTGAGCAAGTGGCGCGGCGCACCCGGGGCCGTCGTCCACGATGACGACGACGGGCAGCGCGTGCACAACGGCCTCGTCGGAGGGTGTGCCGTCAAAGTTGCGGCGGTCGCGCGGCAGCCCTGCCACCGCAAAGAACACCTTCCGCGACTTGCCCTGCGCGTGTGCCAGCGGGTTAGTGAAACCCATTCAGAAAGCAATTGAACTGGTCACAATGCACAATGTCGCGACTTGAACATATGGTGTACAGATAGCCTATCAGCTGGCATTGATGCAGCATGTCCTGCCCATGCATGCCGACTTTCACACATGTGGAGCGCTGCTCGTGCACTTGCCGCCGCCCTTTGTTGCCGCAGCACAGTTTACAGTCGTACCCTGGCGAGCGCAATGGTGCAGGGCATGCTCGGTGCTCTGAACAGCCATATTGTTTCCTCAAACGGTACCAGATCTGCAGCATGCAAAGTTTTCTGTCACAGTGAGGTCAGCATATGTTGCTGCGCGGTGCACCTTGGCGAGCGCGATGGTGCAGGGGACGCGCTCGGTGCGCTCGATGCCGGAGCCCTCCCGCACCTCCGCCTCCTCCAGCAGCTCCTCGTCTATGGGGTGCAGCAGCGGCCCCTCCGGTATGTTGCCGTCCTCGCTCAGCAGCGTCTGCGGCACGAGAACAACGATGATTGATGACCTGCTACTTTCCAAACTGCGGCGTGCAGCAGTGGCGACTCCAGCATGCTGCCGGTTTTGCTCAGCAGCGTCTGCAGCACGACATGATTTTGCGAGAGGTTTTTCTATAGGGTCTGCGATTGGTGATCTGCTGGATCGCAATAGCACAGCGAGACCACAAGCACTTGCTGCCCTGGCACAGGCGCGATTCACGATTCAGGAGTGTTTGGGTGTTCGATGGTTGCACAAACAGGACGTCCTGGCAGCATGCCGCTTGCAAGTACCAGCAGGACACAGCGGACATCGTTGCTTTCGCACGTCCACCCCACCTGTTGGATCTGCAGCATGGCGACGAACTGCTGCACCGCCTGCACCATGCGCTTGGCGGCGGTCGCGGAGGCGCCCTCCGCCGCGCCGTGTGCCGAAGCGCCGCCCTCCTCGATGGTGCCCGACTGCGCGCGCGCCCCCATCAGGTCCTGCTTGCAGACATCCATACTTCTGCTCAAGTGTCTTCGAATTGATGGGTTTCGTGACACGAACTACTAAAGATACAGCCGGTGCGCTGGCAGCTGCAGGGCAGGCACACGTACTGTGGCGCATGGCTGGATGGGCATATACATGTCTGCTGCTCTCAGGCGCCTTACCATCTTATTATCTTACCATGGTCCTGGGAGTAGCAATGCGGATCAACGCGGCAAGCAGAAGGAATGGAGATGGCAGATCTGGCGCCGCGCACCTGGACCTGAGTGGCCTGCATCCAGGCCTGCACCACAGCGTGGCTGGAGGAGGTGGAGGGCGCCAGCAGCTGGTCGCGCGCGCGCGGCCACTCGCTGTGGATCAGCACCAGCATCGCGTCGCACCACATGCCTGCGCGTGACAAGACATGCAAAGTCGCCAGAAGCGGCCTGCAGTATAGTCTGACCCTCTTCTGGACGCACCGCTACTGGCAGCGCTGCCTGGCATGGCACCGGCCTACGAGTAGGTGGCGCTTGACAACTCTTGTCGCCAAATTGCCATGCTCCAGCGTCCTCAAGCTGTTGGAGAGCAAGTTCCAACTTCAGGTGCGCCATGCAGGTGTGATGCTGTCCGCCAAATCCACCGCAAGCAAGCTGGCCACGCGCCGTTGAGCTCGGCCATGAGGAATTGGCGCGACAGCCGCATCGCCGACTCCAGCAGGCCGCACTGCTGGTCCGTCAGCCGCGGCCCGCCGCCCGGCGCCGCCGGCAGCAGCTGGCGCAGCAGCCAGCCGATGTGCCACAGCGCCGTCGCCGGCATGAAGGGCAGCAGCAGCAGCCCACACAGCGCGTCTATCAGGTCCTCCGCCAGCGCCGACGTCTCCGGCCTCAAGCTGCGCAACATTCGCAGTGCATGTTCAACGACATTTTCCGTGTCACCGCACAAATTTGCGCACAGTGCGTCTATGAGGTCCTCCGCCAGCGCCGACGTCTTTGGCCCCGAGCTCAAATCGCACCATGGAGTAGGGTTTACCAAGGAACCGTTATGATGATGACATTCGTTTCATGCCCATCCTAGGTGTGTGTGATAGATGCGGACTCTGCACGTGGTCTGTGTCTGGAGTCAACGTGCTGCAGCACTCCGCAGGGCAGCTGTGCACCAGCCGTGAACCGGACTGAAGGTTGGCTGGAATAACCTCAAGATGCAATACCTGAAGGCGATGTCGGCCTGCGGCTCTTCCTCCTGGCTGCCCCAGCCGCTCGCTGGCTGCATCGACTGCGGCGGCAGCATGCCTGCAACAAGGATGCTGCCCACTTCATCCCACCGGGACCGCGATTCAGCGCAAGCGCAACAATGTGACGGCGTCGGATACACAAGTGTGAAGTGCCGCCTGGTTGAAGAAGGTGGGCGCACCGCAGCAGTCGAGGACATCCACGTCCACTGCCTCGTTCAGCAGCGCTGCTGCCAGCGCCCTGCGGCCACGTCCACTTTTCCGTCACACATCCTCATAATTGAGCCAGAGGCGTTACAAAAGCGCCACCCAGAGTAGGTTTGCGTGGGGCTGCCTTTCGAGAACCAACCAGTCAAAGTCAGGTCCGATTACTGCTGCACCTGACGAGCGCGCCGACCATTTGGCCGTCGGAGCCGTGCAGGATGCCAAACACCGCCAGGCGATAGGCCGCCGGCTCGTGCCCGATGGCGCGCCGGATCGCCGGCGTCAGCGTTGCCATGGCCGCGTCGCCCTCGTTCTGCAGCATCTCAGAAACAGGGTTGATATTCTTGTCGATTGCAGTCTGAACAAGCCGGTTTGCACAAGCTGCCAATGAACGTGTCGGAAGAGACACTCGTGTTCATAAAGCACACCATACAAACGCATGTCTCCATTGCGATTGAGAAACGGACAGCCTGTCCCTGCAGTCTGTCAGGATCTCTTGCTATAGAGCCAGGTGCTTCCACCAACGAGCAATCAGGGGAGGCAACCGCACACACTTCCTACAGGAAAGGACATTAAAAGTCCCACCTCCAGCGAGTCGAAGCGGAACTCGGAGAGGGAGGGGCCGCCGTCGGAGGCGCCGCCGCCCAGCAGCGCCGCCAGCAGCGGGTTGAGCAGCGACGCCTCCGTCATGACGTGGAACATGCGCTCCAGAATGTACAGCGCCGCCAGTGGCCGCACCTTACCCTTCTCCGCTGCGGTTTGCAAGTAATATTGGGCTTGAGACATGTTTTCGCCAACCGTTCGTGTTGATGGATGTACTGCGCAGCCATCGGCCCGGCCTTCCTTCTATCCGCTGCAGGTTAAACAATCATGGTTGCAAGCACGGCTAATCTCAATGGGTCTGCTTGCAAAGGCGGCAGGTCACGGCTTATCTGATGGAGGTTGACTGTCCATGTCTCATAAACTGCCGGCATGGGCCCTGCTGTTGTCATGCCCTGGATGCTGTTCGTTAAAATGGCTGAAAGGCTTACTCGGGGGCAGCCAAGTGCGCGTCCAGTTGTTGATGCTCATGCGGCGGACGTCCGCGTCCGCGCCCGGGCCGGGGCCGCTGGCCAGCATGTCGCCCGCGGCCAGGGGGTAGAACACCGCTGGCGCCAGGAACGCCTTCCACAGTCGCTCCGAGCACTCCTGGCACAGCTCCGGCTCGCCTGCGCAAAGCAGTTGCATGAAGAGTGTTCAAAGGCTGTTCAAAGGCATGCATACGCAGGCTTGGAATGAGGCAGACTGAAAATGGCCAGGGTAGCAGGAGGTTGGTGGCTGATACACACAGCGGTCTGCTTTACGATGGGTTCACAGCCGCAGGCTGCAGAAGCTGGGCATGCGGCAGCACCAGGTGGATCTTCCTGCAAGGGGTCTGTGCCACTCGAGGGGTCTGTGCTACTCGAGGAGCTGGTCCAAAGGATGCCAGACAAGCTCTTTCACAGCTGTTAATTAGACGCACGCCTCAAGCAATACAGGTCGGTTTCAGCGCTGCTGGCCGCGCTCACCGGTGCAGAGAATGTCATTCCAGTAGGACAGCAGCGTCTCCACCTCCGTGAGCAGCACCTCCACATCACGCGTCGCGCTCGGGTTGCCCCCCTGCAGCGACGCCAGCGACTTGTCCAGCGCCTGTGGGTCGCATAAAATACCATCAGATGGATTATACCTCTGGGAAAAGTCAGGTGGCGCATTCGGGCTGTACTGCCCTGTCTGGTTGTGCGCAGGCCATGTGCTGTTCCCCCTCACTGACAGACTTGGCGCTTCAGCACTCCGGCCATCAGCTGTGTTGCCGCGGCAGGCGGCAGCGCAAGCGCGGCACATTGCTGTCCACATGCAGAGGACCTCTTTTCCGATGCAGACAGTTGATGTCCCACCTGGCAGCGGTCGGTGACGTATGCGCCCAGGTCGGTGAAGTAGGGCGCGGCGGCGGGGCCCGCCAGAAACGCCTGCACCTCCGGCTCATCGATCGCGTACAGGTTGAGCGTCAGCGTCCGCACCGCCGCGCGGACCGCGGGCGCCCTACGGTCGATGTGGGAATGGCGGTGTCAGAATAAGAAGTAAGCGGTGCTTCAGGAAGTTGCTGCGGTATGAAAGCAGAGCATTGGTCTGTGGCCGAGATGCAAGAAGCGGCAGCAAGGCAACGCAGCCTGCTCAGTCCCATTGCATACAGAAAGCGGGGCTCTGCTGTGCACAGTGCAGATGCCAGCAGCACCTGTGCGCGATGAACTTGACGGCTGCCGTGTACAGCGGGAAGGAGGCCTCTTCGCCGTCCACGTGGAAGAAGAGGCCCACGATGCCCGGCGTCAACTTCATGCTGATGGTCTTCAGCAGGTTGACGTACGCAAACAGTACCTGCACAGATGAACAGGCTGTAAGGGCCTGCCAGGGGCAGCTTGAGAGCCCACACGGGCAGCCTAACTCTCAGAGGCGCTTGCCTGAGTACAATTACTGAACGTTTGGACCTAGGAAACAGATCATAGATAGAGCAGCAGTATCCCAGCTCTGCGACAGCACAGCTGGAAGAAGCTTTCAAATGAGGCCAGCGTAGTGGCAATGACGAGACTCGCACCTCGTCCTCCTCCAGATTGAAGTTGATGGACAGCACTTCCGACGTCTGGAAGATGAGCGCGGTGGCGGCCTCCGACCGCGTGTTCTCGATGACGCTGGTCAGGTTGTTGAGCACGCCGCACGCGGATCGCGTCTGCCGCTCCCGCTGCTCCGCCCACACCCGCAGCAGCGGGTCCTCCCCCACGCGCCCATTGCCGCCCTGTGGCAAGGTCAAGTCACATGTCAGGTGCAGCTGTTGCGCCAGGACAGGGCGGCAGCCTGCTGCTGCAACGTACGCCGCTCGGCATGCCCCACATGTACGATGCTGCCGCTGTGCTGCTTACTCGAGACAGGTGCGGCTGGTTCATCTGACATGTGCCGTACCAGAGGCAGCGCAGCCAGCACCGCAGGACTACTTGCTTATGATGTCTGACGGCAATGACGCGGTGCCGTCAGGGTCTCCTCATCACGATTCGGGCAGTTGCGGCACACCTCGGTGTGCTCGAACATGGCCATGGCGAGCGCGGCGTTGGGGTCGTAGGTGGCCTCCGCCTCCTTGATCTCCTCGATCTGTTGCCGCAGCCGCTCCTGAGGGCGCACAATTATTGCCAATGGGATCAACAGGTTGCACATATGCGTGTGCTTGCACGAAACCTGACGATGCAAAGTGCAGGCGATATAAGCAGTCTGACCAAAATACAGTGCTGGTCGCAATGCTGGTCGCATTTTGGCTCCAGGTTTCATTCCGTGTCTGGACGTCAAAATCCCTAGAAGGCGCACGATGTTACGCTCGGCATTGGCGCTCGCGAGGCGCTCCCGCTCGTCCGCGCGCTCCCCATACTCCCCGTCCTGCGTCTCCCCCCGCTCCAGCATCAGCTCCTGCAGCCGCGCCCTGCGGAAGCACGAACAATGCGTCAAGCAGTGGATGAAAGATCGATGGAGAAGTGTAATAAACCATGCGTGAGACGCTCGTGGGGGCTTTGGAGGCCCTGTCCCCAGAGCTGCAGAGCAGGAGGCCAGCACGAGGCTTGCAGGCGGTGGGCAGGGGAAACGATGCTAGAAGTGCCCCTTGTCGCTGAGCGAGAGTTTGCGAGAGTTTCTGCCAGACTCCGGCAAGGCATTCCCAGGTAAGAGGTGCAGAGGCGCCGGGAGTGCCTACCGCAGATCGCCGGAGAAACGGCGGCAGGCGGTGCAGACAGAGGAGCCGGGCACCAGCATGTGGCAGCCCTGCACCGGGCCGTCCTCAGTCATGTACGTCTGCGGCCGCACCGTCCAGTCGCACTGCCAGTCAGGCGCGCCGCCCTCGCCCGCTGCCACGAAGCTGCAGAAGGACGCCATATGCTCGGCTTCTGTGGCTTTTGGGGTGCGGCAAATATGACGATTCCCATAGGCAACAATTCAACGACACACCCTGCTTGCGAGGCCGGCAGCGGACGCCGGAGAAGCCAGTGCAAGAGGCACACCGCCTAGGCATTGCCCATAGACGCACATGTAGCAGCAACAGCAGCGCAACCCTCAACAGCTCCTGCGGGCGCACCAGTTGGGCTCCACGCGCGCGACGATGGTCTGGCCGTCCGGCGCATACAGCGCGTCAGTGTCGCCGGCCAGCTGCTCCCAGGCGCCGCGGTCGGGGCACCCCGGGCAGACCGCCAGCTCCGCCGCGCCTGCCAGCAACGTCAGCAGGTCCCGTCGCGTGCGCAGCCGCCGTGGCACCTGAGGCGGAACGGAGGCAGAGTGTTAGGCTGCAGCTGCAGGCGCCAGGAAGCTCAGCGCAGCATTCTCAAAGGGTTCTTGGTATCGGTCTCTAGCGCGTGGTGCACGCTCTCTGCCACTGACTATTTCGCAGCCTCAAGTCCGGCCTGCGTGCCTTCTCCTGGGACAAAGAGAGGGCCCGCCAGGGCCCAGGGGCCAGTCCACCCACTGTCACGCCCAAATGTCCATACACCCACCTGCTGGTTGCGCAGCACGGTGTCCAGGATGGGCATGCCGAAGACGTCCACCTCCCAGCCCATGTCCGGCGTCAGCGCCACGGTGCGCTCAAAGCCCGACGCGTCGATTGCCAGCAGGCCTGCGAAAGCAGATGCGCAGGTTTGCTGGCAGGGAGGGTCTGGGCCAGGAGGGTCTGGGGGGACTTCAAGTTCCTTTCCTGCGCGCCTGCATTGCGGTGCAAGGGGAGACACAGCCGGATACATCTGAACCGGCTGAGAGCCTCCTCGTCGAGACTGCTGCAAGGGCCTCTTCCACGCATCCTTCCATGCAGCAGCAGACAGGCAGGCTGCAGGCGCGCACCCAGCTCGTCGGCGCCTATGGCATGCGCAGCGTGTTTACATGACCTCACTGAATCGTGGGAAGTTGCTCAGCTAACAGAAGGCGGCGGCGGAATTTTGGCACGGTCTCAAGAGCGCACCCAGCTTGACGCCGTCCTCGTTGGCGACCAGCAGGTTCCACTGCCGCAGGCCGTTGGAGGCGCCGGCCGAAGCCGCAAGCGCGTCCCGCAGGAAGTCACCCACCAGCATGATGTCCTGTGCAGCGGCGAATGCCTCTATGACTTCCGGTGTTTCGTGGCTGATCGGATCGTTCTTGTTCATGCCTTCTTGTTCAGCCAGTGCAAAGGGCTGTCGCACATTGCTCCCCATACTTGCAGCAGCCATTGCATCAGGAGCTCAGCTGTGGGAGCTGCAGTTCCAGCCGATGCAGCATGGGGTGCGGCTCCATTGAGATGCGGACTGTGGCAGCCGCCCTCAAGGGATCAGCTTGGGTGTTCCGTAGAAGCCCCACAGTTCAAGTTCCCAGACTCACGTCTGGCAGGAACTCGTCAATGGTGGAGGTGCTGCGCAGCGACTGCAGCTCGTCCGGGTCGTCGCCGGAGAACTGCGCGATGCGCTGCGCGATCGACAGCGCGCGATGCGTCAGCACCGGCACCGAATCCTGTCCCTCCTCCTCCTCCTCCTGCTGCACCGGCGCCTGCGCAACAGGTTTTGCATCATCACAATCGATTGTGTTAGATGGTATCATCAGATTACAGTATGCTGGCATGAGACTTGGGCCCTATCGCGCGCGCTGAAAGGGCAAGCAGCCCTTCATGCATGCACGGAGCTGCAGCGTCGGCAGCCGGGCACCCCAGTACTGTGACGGCGAGGCAACCTTGCTTCCAGGCAAACATAATGGTGCTATCTGAGGTGCAGCGCGAGCACGCAACGCCTTCTGATAAAGAGCAGGGATTCTGCACGGTGGCTTTGCCAAACTTCAGCGGGGCCTCACCGGCGGCGGCGGCCAGGGGTTGACGCCAACGCCCGCATGCTGCATGTGGGCGGCCGCAGAGGTGGCGACAGCGGCCGGCTCGCCGTTAGTCGCCCGCTCCCAGAAAGGTGATGCCTTGGAACTCTGCAGCATTGCCGGTTGCACAGTCAAAGCTTGCACACAACTCTGCAACAGGCGCATGCCACCACTGCCTGCTATAATGAATGGACTTGCATTGTACACCAGCCGCCACAAAACCCCCTTGTAATGCTCAAATGAATGGAGGATAATGTTTGAGAGGCATAACACACAGCACAAACCTCGGCAGAGGCGCCCGTCCTGATGGGCCGCAGCAGAGGGCTGCCGCCCACTGTCGGCGAGGCACCAGCCGGGTGAGGAGAGTTATGCTCCTCCCCATTTATGCGCAGCCCCGCAAGCTCCGCCTGCAGGCAGCCATTGTAGCAATTGCAAGAGCATGGCAAGCAAGGGGCATTGGCGGTCGTGATGTGCATGGCAAAAGGCTACCAGGATTGGCATCAATGCTGCTGCTGGCTGTCGCCGCTTGCACATGGAAGCAATGGCATTCCAGCTGCAAGCTCCGAGCAAGAGCAGGTGCAGCGGCAGATGCAACACTTGCTTCGAGGAGGAAGGAAGTGCGAATCTACCTGAAACCCAGCAATCGTTAGCGCACCTGCAGCGACTTGGGCAGGGCGTCAAAGCGCATGCCCGCCGTGTCACCGCCGGCCTTCTGCTTGCTGGCAGGCTTTGCCGGCGGGCTCGGCCGGCGCTCCGGCAGCGGCGGCGCCGACGCCTCGAAGGGGTCCTCCGGCGGCGGCCCCTCTGGCGCCTTGATGCCCTGCGGCGTCAGAGCAGAAGGGGTGAGAAATAGGGCCGAAGCGGCAGCATGGATGCCCCACTTTTACGATCATCCAGCACGGCAAGGGCCGATATGTATGGCAGAAAGCTACCAAGCGCCAGGGTGAATCGTTTCCGAAGCCTTGGGCATCATTGCCAGCCCACGACAGCCAGGGTCATCACCTGTAGGCGCTTGGCAAACGCGCCGAAGCGGTTCTTTGCCAGCGGCGGCGGAAGGCTGACGGCTCTGCCCGCCTCGTCGACCGGGCCACCGCCGCCGCCCTGAACGTCGTGCAGGTCCGTCGATGACGCGCTGTCGTGCTGCATTGGCACCGTTGCCTGCCCCGCCTGCTGCTGCTGCTGCTGCGGCAACGCCGATGCCGATATGACGTCTGCGGAGAACGCCTTGCCGGCTATCGGCAACGCGCGCTGCGGGCTGCCCGGCTCGGAGGACGACGTTTCGTAAAGCGCGCCGATGGTGCCGTTGCTGCCAGTGCCGTTGTGCTGCGCCGGCGGCGCAGCGGCGCCGCCGCCGGCCCTGCCGCCGGGTCGCTGCTCGAACGGCTGCGGCTGCGGCTGGAAGTTCGAGTTCAGAAAAGCACGGAAGGCGTCCTGGTGGGCGCCCATGCCGAAAAGCGCGGGCCCGGAAACCTCCGCGCTGACGCCCGTTTCCGCCATCATGTGCGCCATGAGCTCCGCAGCCAGCTGCCCCAGGCAGTTGCTCCCCGCGCCCGACCTGAGGGGGGCGGGCGGATGGGTTTGATTCTCAGGGGACGGGGAGGGTGTGCTTGTTTCAACTGGCCCCGCTGACATGACCAGGCAAGTGTGCTCATGCCCTTGTACCTGCGCACCCAGCCAGGGGGAGGTCTGTGTGACTGCTCTGTATGTAGATTTGTGCAGGCAGACTTCAGCCGTGCCTTGGTCTTCGGAGAGGGAGCCCGTAGCAACACACTCACTTGCCGGCGCGCTGCGGCAGCATCTCCTTGCGCAGCGTGCGGTCCGAGGCGGTGTCCGTCACCGCAAACAGCGGGCCATACTTGCCGCTCTCGATGGCGCCGCGGCAGGCGCGGCCGCTGAGCTGGAACGCGGTCTCCAGGCCCACCGGCACCGCCGTCGGCTCCCCCACGTCGGGCGTGCGCAGCAGGTAGTTCTCGTGCTGCGGCCCGCTGTACGGCCTGTGTGACGACACAAAATATGCTTAGGTGACTTTTAGGTGCTTGGCGCTCAACGGGCAGAAGCACAGTAGCGGCATGCATGATCTCTGGCTGAAGCTGCGAGCAGGACAGTGGCAGTCTGACAACCCAGGCATGGGCTGCACAACTGTCACACAAGGGGCACCCACCTGCCGAGCTTGAGGACACGGACGGTGGTGTCGCAGTGCGGCGTCGCGGGCAGCGTGAGCGGCAGTGCCGCCGTCGCCTCTGCCACAGTCGCACGCTCAACGTCCATGCGTGAGAGGTAGCGGCGCCAGCTTGGCAACGCGGAGCGGCAGCTGCTGTCCTAGCAACCGGCGGCGCCCGTTGCTGCCGCTCGCATGTCGGACACCTACAGCTCATGACGTTGTGCACTTTCGGATATGATAACAGATCCCAATGGCTGCAATTGCGCCACAGCTGTGCAGGGTTTACTGCAAGGTCGAGGGCGCAGCGTGCAAACTGGTGCGGCGTTCGGGACGGTGTAATCAAGCGCGGCCAACATGGTCCCCTGACACGTCCAATCCGCCTCATGCGGGCACAACATTGGTGATGGATCAAGCCTGAGCTTGATCCGCGACCGAATCAATGGACTTACGATGTATGGACGCTTGGTGGCGCGCAGCGGTGACGGCAGCATGTACGCATGCGCCGGGGCCGGGTTCAGAATCGCGGCGCCACTCACCGAGACATGGGCGAGGTATCAGCAGCACGCAGGCTGCCTGGCCGCCCGCCTGCCTCCGGCTGCTGTGACTGCCACTACGAATTTTCAGCTGCACGATTGCAAACACAAACCGACTGGTCACAACAACGATTGGTTCAGCAGGCTGTTTGGCAACGTGCGCCGATTTGAGGGAAGCCTGACACCGCCCAGCCCCAAAGTTCCTGCGCGCTTCCTCAAGAGGACTGCACACGCACACAACATCAGAACTGGAGTGCAGAGCACGGCATTCGCGCACGTATGCCTCAAAGACCTTTAAGACATGTCAAGCAGCTGGGAAACACACGCCGCCGAATCAAGTGTGCTGGTCGCCAGCCCAGCTTTGCTGTGAGCGAAAACTTCGTGCTGACGCTGACAGGACCGCTGGCCGCGCTGATGACAAGTCCTTGGCATGGCGCACTGCCACGAGAGTTGCACATAGATATGACACTTCATCATGCCGCTCCGCGAAGCATGCCTGCCAGGACGCTGCGCCAAGGGGGTCGGAGCTGCCACCCTGGTGGGTCGCTCCGACCTCAGAGCTTCCGGCGCTATCAGCAGCGCGGCTGCAATATGCACTCGACATCCAACATCAAGCTGAATGCTGCTTCAGCCCGCTGTTCACCGTGGCTGACATTCAGCGGGGCACACGTGACCGTGGACAGTGAAACCTTCATCGGCTGGCTGCCACGGCACGCTGCGGAGCCTCGCAGCTGCGTAACGCAGCTGAAAGGCTTCGAAAGCGCCGGACCTTTCTGAACGAGCTGTGCTTCGTACCGCGGAGCAATTTCTTCCGGAAGGCGAGGCTGCAACAAATCGGCCGTGCGCCGGCGTTGACACACGTTCAAGACGCGCCGCGCTGCTCGTGCTGCGTCCAAGCGATAGTTCCGACTTGTCAGGATCTAGTCGCACGCACTTTGAAGAATGGAGGATCTGTTTGCAAAAAGGGAAGTGCAGTACGTGGACTCTCATGCAGCAATTCGGGATGCCTTCGTCTGTCCGGCAGTGCACGTGGCCAAAAACACCCTGTTTTTCTGACCTCTTCTTGGAGTTGCGCACCGTTCTCGTGGGCTTTCTGCTACTGCCACAGGCAGAGGTTGCCATGCTGATAGGGTCAAATCCTTCTTAATGACGCGTTCACAGTTGCTGAACAATCGGTGCCAAATTCAGCTGCTGACTGACAAAAGTGCACGCGCGATCGGGCGTTGCTAGGAAGCACGCCCAAGTAACACTGGCCGCTGACACTGGAATCCTGTGCCAAGCAATATGCAGCATGCGTTATCACACGGAATCTACACTACATGATACATTACAGGTACAATGCAAGGCGCGACGCGTCGCCGAGACGGAACAGACCCGGCGGCTGACGCCTGCTGACCCTGGGGTGTGACGACCCCGCTGCAGGGCTGCTCCCTACCGGTGCAGCCCTGTGCCCACTGACGTGCAAGCACGTGTGCGCCCATGAGGCCCGGGGCAGCCCTCAGGCCAGTGTGAGAACGACGCCCTGCTCCTTCTCGGAGCGGTGCGCCTCCTGCTGCTCGTCGTGCAGGGCGGCCTCGAAGAACGGCTCTGCAATGTGTCCCGCCCAGGCGGAGATGGACGGCATGTGACGCGGCACCCAGGAGCGGCCGCGCGTCGTGCGCGTCGCCACATCCTTCTCCATCCAGGGAACAGACTCCTGCAGCGTCAAAGGATAATCTCAACTGCAAGCGACACTGCATATTTGGGACGCTCTTTTGTGCACTCGTAGCACGGCAAGAGGAACGCTCAAGACAGGTGGCTCCAGGCGGACACATAGACTCGCAAAGCACCAAAGCATGGCCCACGAATAACAGGAGCGATGCTTGAAGACTGTCGTCGAAGTCTCAGCAAGCTCACCTCCAAAGCTGCCATGGTGTCGTTCTTCATGCAGCGGCCGACAGTGGTGTCGCACACCGGCAGGTCGTGTGGGCAGCAGTGCCTACAGGCGCACAGAGTTGCGACTCAACCACATTGTTCGTGGACTGTGAGCATTGCCACGTGTATCAACAACACTGCCATTGTTTGCATGTGACCACAAAGGATCGTCAAACATGCACATGTGTGCTCCACAGCAATCAAGGGGCATGCGAGCAGAGGGCAGCGAGACGCACTGGCCGTCCGCGCAGCAGGTGGCCTCGGGCAGCGGGCAGCACGCCCACGTGAAGCAGAACCCGAAGAACTCGCGCAGGCAGCAGCACGTGCTACCTGCACACGACACCAATGACCTGGTCAGCAGCTAAAAAAGGCAAACCACATTCTTGCAAAAAGCGACATCATGCAATACATGGCAAAGGCGCAGATCCAGCAGGACGCAGGGACACGCAGTAGCTTCTGCCATGCAGGAGATGGCAGCAGAATGGACGTGCACCGTTGGGGCACGAGGTGGTGTCATCGCAGGCGACCGGCGTGGGGGTCGGCGGCTCCGGCGGGCTCGGTGGCGACGGCTTGGGCGCCGGCGGGTTGGGGCCCGTCTTGATGGGGAAAGACGCCTGCATCGCGATGCCGCACTGGCCAGGGGAGGCGCCAGCAGTGCTCAGGTTGCGCACCAGCCTGCGTGCAAGCAAGTAGAATATTACAAATTGACAGCTGCAGCCGAGGTCCCTGCATACAACCCGATCATGCTCCTTTGCCCGCGGGAACTGATGAAAGTATACAATCTGCACATGAATATGTGCAAAAACCACGCTGAAAATCCGAGATCTGGAAAAGGTGGAGGAGCAGGTTGCGCACTTGATGTAGCCGCTGTCGCCCCACGCCGGGCCCCAGGAGTTCTTCACCAGCCAGTAGGGTTTGGACGTGCCGTTGATGGTCTCGTGGCCGTAGCCAACAGCCAGCACGCCGTGGTCCAGCGCGGTGCCGCAGGGCGCGTCGAACACGCCGCCCGAGTACAGCTGGAAGGTGCGCTCGTCGGCCTGGATGGCCACGCTCACCGGCTGGTGCGCCACCGCCTGCAGGGTAAGGCACAGGCACATTTGAGTGCATTTCCATCTGATATATGCCTGTGCGGACGTATGCCGCGTAAGACGTGACGCAAAGGCACAGCATGCAAACGCTGTGCAGGACGACCCACACGACCAAGGAAGTGCCTGATGTGAGCACATGGATGCCTGGAACAAAAGTAAACGCACCTTCATGAGGGCGACCTCATCGTTGGGCGGCACGTCCTCGTGGCCGTCGATGGTGACGATATGCCGGCCCCGCTTGTTGACCTGCATTTCGGAACCAGATTCGGTGAGATGGTGATAGTGTCGGAGTTGACAGAGAATCCTGGCAGAGCATCACGACACAAACAGACGGCAGGCTGTGAAGGTGCAAACCCCTCGGGCTCCAGCACGCAGGCATGCACGCAGGCAGCCAGAATCCAGGAACAAAAAGTACCTGGCACGCCTCCTCAAGGGCGTCGTAGGGGTAGTCCTTCTCGGTGTCGAGGCCGCCATTCTGGACGATGAAATTGAAGGCAAAGTCCATCAGGCCGCCGTGGCAGCCGTGGTCCTGCAGGTGCATGCACAACATTTTCACAATGCTGCAGGTTTTCTTGGGTTCTGTTACTTTGATATGTTGATAAGCATATATGTGGCCAGTTCCATTGTTTCAACTTGAGACACCTTGAGATGCATAGTCGGAGCTAAGAGAACTCGAGAAGATAAAAAAAATGCAAATTCGACTGTGCAGCGTGCACCAAGAGTGCAAGGGCTGCACCTGTGTGATGTCGCAGTCGACCAGCTCCTGCTCCGACAGCGAGACCAGCTCGCCCGTCACGATCTGGTTGATGCCCTCCACGCTGCCGGTGGTGGAAAACGCCCAGCAGGAGCCGCACTGTACATGCATGAAGATTCTGAATCGGAATATGGCACGCCTCACATGAACCAATCGATGTCAGAACGACCGCTGGCTGCAGGTTGTCAGCTGAACAGGGTTAGCCTCATTGCTTGTCGTTGGCTTGTCCACATGCACTGCTGGATGAGGGAGCATCGCCCACCTGCTGCTGGTTCTTGACCTTGGTCACGGCGCCGTCCTTGACCCAATCCACCTGCTCGGGCGGGGACGCCGACTCATACCGGTACGGAATCGCGGTCAGGTCCTTCTTCGGCATCAGGTCGGCGCGGTAGCCCAGGCGAGTGGCCTTGAATTCCTCGTGCGTCAGGTCAGCCAGGTGGTTGAGCCCCAGCTGCACACGCAGAAATGAGCATGCGACATTAGATGTGCTGTTCGTGTGAGATAATGCTGTCCAGCCAGCTTTCCAGCAGGCCGAGCTCGACAAGATTGTGAATCTGGAACATAACATGTGCACGGCCGCTGCAGTTAGCATACCGCAGCCGGTGTTGAGTAACGCATCTTGGCGCACGAGAGCTGAGTCAGAAGCAGTAAGGACGAGTGACTGCAACCGCACCCAGTGCGTGGCGCGCTTGGCGTTGTACTCAACGATGAACTCCAGGTTGTCGAGCCACACCTTGAAGCGGTGCTCGTACTCCTGCGCAGGATGGCGCTGAATATCAGTGGTCGTTTCGGTTGACAACCGCAAACCGCACGCGATGCATGCACCGGCAGATCCGCTGCATGCGGGTGAGCTGCTTGCTTGGCAACGGCCAGCCAGGATGTTGGGGCAGAACAAGGTTAGGCTTCGCGACCGATGGAACTGCAAAACACGAGACAAACCTCCAAATTGTCCTTGTACGCCCGCTCATAGCGTGCCACCCAATCGCCGAAGGCGCCGCGGGGGTCCAGCTGCGGGCAGGCAGGACTCAGGAGACACCTCAGCAAATCAGGTTTCGAGTCTGGCCAAGGTTGATTCTGTTTGCCGAGCGAACTCTACAGCTCGCAGGATTGCTGCAGCATGTATTTGCATGCATGACATAGCGACTTTGCCAATCAGGTGGAAACTTCAAGCATCCATAGCACAACAGGGAGACGCTTTGGCCGATGCAAAGGGGGTTTACTTCACGAACATGTGGTGATGACGCAAGCACGGCAGATGGCATTTCGCACGTCCTCACCTTTGCAGCCGACTGCAGCTTGACGTGCGCCTCGCGGCTGTCCTCGCCAGCAGTGACTGTACAGGGTGCCAAGATTGCCACGAGCAGCAGTACTGACACGATGCCTGCTCGCCGCCGGCCTAGCCGGGCCATGCTGGCTCTCTGCTGACTGCTAAACGAAACTTTGATAGGAAGATGGTGCGCAATTCTGAGCAGCAAGAGCAGACGAAGCTGAACGACTTGACAGATGAGTAACCCTGCACGTGCTAGGGTTTTGCTCTCCATCTGAGCGTCCCACTCATGGTCCCTCCAAGACCAGCTTTGACTGTGCTCTCATACGCGTTGGCGGGCTCGGTAGGAAGAATTAACGCGAACTTGATCCGCGAAATCCCCATCACTCTCATTCAGCGTGCCGAAGTCCGGCATCCGGCGCCCTGCCGACGGGTGCTGTTGATCGGATGCCCGAGGGCGCCTAATCGGCTGGCGACACACGGTGCGCAGGCTTTCCGAGGGTGATCGCATGCATCTTAGGACTCATATCCGATTTCTGATCACAAATGCCTGCGAGATCTCACCCACAGGATGTTTCCTCACATCTTTAGCGGTCCGCACGCCAGCTGCAGCATGAGTATGCAAGCTCCTGTCGACACTGGACGATCTGCTTCGCAACATTGAAAGCATTGATGAATATGGTGCTGCAACCGATATGTATCAAACAGGCTTGTGCGCCATTGGTGGAAGCGCCAGAGTACTGCCGCGGCGACGGCGGCGCGCGCAACAGCAAAGTTCAAGGGATCTCAGATTACGTCGTAGATTAACTGCACGCATGCGTATACACCCTCAATGTATACATGCAGATCAAAGCGGCACCGTTTACCCACATCGCACTATCGATCCGCGCGCCGTTGCTCGCGCGCACCAGCTGCCCTCGCCATGGAGGCGCTGCCAAGCACCCCGCGACAGGGCACACAGGGCCGCCGCGGCACCACCGGCAGCACAGCAGCTCCCGGCACATCTTTTGTGGCCATGGCAGCGGCCTGGCAGCAGCAGCTGAACGAGCTCAATGCCGGCACCCAGCCGCAGATGCGGCGCATCAGGCGGAGCGAGGCAGGCAGCGCCGCAATGTCCGACGTTGCCTTCTCTGACCAGTCAGACTCTTGCGATGGCTCAGATGCGGCATCCAGCATGGAATGCACGCCCACAGCGGAATCTACCGACCAGCTCAGGGCGCCTGCTATGGTGCATCCGGCAGACGCTGCGGCAGTGGAGGCAGCCCTGACGTCTGGACTGTTCCTAGAGACGCGGCAGCCGCCGTGGCGCGGCGCCGGCAGGCAGGTGGCGTCCGCGCTGACAATCCTGGTGCGGTCCGCGGCGCCGCTGGCAGCTGAGGATCAGTCCCTGGTGACGTACCAAGCGGCCCTGAGGAACTACGCGTCACCGGCGGCGGACGCCGCCGACAGCCGCATCATCGCCGGCATGCACCTGCGGGCAGCTGACGGCGGCAGCTCGTCAGCTGGGGATGGCGAGGAGGATGCAGAAGCGGCAGCACGTGCGGCTCTGTATGCCAGCATCAAGGTGATTGATTCGTTGATCTGCGTTACATCCCAGGCTCAGCATGTGCAATTGCCACTGTAGCGGCCCCAGGCCCTACGAGCAAAGGTTTTGGCTTGGCGCGAGCGCTGTGAGTGAGCAGTGACGCTGACATTAAGGTGTGCAGCATTGAGGCTGTTCACCAGCTGAGTCGATGATGGCTAGCACCTGTGCTTGCTGTTGCATTGTTAGTGTGCATGCGACAGTAAACTTCACTGTGATCTCCAGGTTGGCGGTTCGTAATCGAATGAAACATGGCAGCATCAACGCAGCACGTTGCAGCACAATAACACATGTTCCACTGACTGCAGGGTGTGCTGCCGCTGCTGCTGCCGCTCGCAGAGGCGGCATTTGTGGACAGGTACAGCAGCGCCGACGAGCGCCTTGAGCAGCTGCTGCGGGTGGCCAACATCCTGCCCTGCTGCCCCTACCGCATTTCCGACGCCACCCGCATCCGTGCGCCGTTTGACTTCCTTTCTGCGTTCCGAACATATCGCCGAACCCCCCGTTCTGTCTCTCTGCAGCAGCAAAGCTTTGCTGTCGCACAGCGCGGTCGGCATCGCCAACAAGTAGGTTTTCATGTGATCAGCGGCTAGACCTGCAGCACGACGAAGCATGCATATGCCATGCATGCAACATGGTTCACTTCGTCGACTCGATGGGCGCAGGCCAGCTGAAGGCAGCGAGCAGCCTGCTGGCGATGCCGTCACAGCGCGGCGCCGTGTCGTCTCTGCAGCGCACGCTGGTGGGGCCGCGCCCGCCGTTCGTACTGCTGGCGTCTGGCGGCGAGGCGTGGCGGCAGCAGGGCGTGACGGGTGCCGTGCCGCCGGCGCAGCTGTTGGCGGCAGCAGCGTCGCCAGCCCTCGGCCTCGCCAGCATTCCCAGGTCAATATCCTCGCCGATGACGAACACATGCTGCTGTCCATCGGTCAGATAGCGATGCCAGAATTATTTTTGCCTTCGCGAAAACGTCAGATGTGTAACGACCACTTATCGACATGACATCATATTGTTCCTGTTGTTCCATAGACGGTCGGCAGTACTACATCTGTCATCTGTGTCCCCCAGGATGCAGCTGCTGCCTCTGGTGAACGCGCTGCGGAAGGCGGCGGGGCTGCCAGCGCTGCTAGTTCCACCTGCGGTGTGGCGCGCGCTTCCAGGGCTGTCGCCTCGCAGCAGTCGCAGCGCCAACGGCGGCACCCGGTGCTGGTCGAATGACCCGCGGCTTGAGGCAGCTATGCGGCATGGCGGCTTGACTGCTGCTGGGCCCGCCCTGGCAGCAGGCGGCTCCAGCAGCAACGCTTCTGCGTCATCCCGCAGCCGCCAGAGCGGCGGCAATGACACGGACGACGACAGCAGGCACAGCGGTGGAAGCAGGGCGAGCAGCGGCGAGCGTGCGGTGCACAGCTGGTGGGAGGCGGCTGGCATGACCGCAGCTGGGTTCGGCAACATTGCCGCGAGCTCAGGCGCAGGCACGCCCACGAGCCTGGGCCGGGAGTCTGCCGTGCATCGGCAGACCTTCAGCATTTCTGTCGTCGCGGGCCCCGCACTGGCAGCCCTGCCGCCCGCGTCGACAGACTCGGCGGTGCCCACTCGAGATGCAACAGTTGCAGACGGCAGGCCCGGCGGCAGGCCCCGCAGCGGTGGCGGAAGGTACATTTATGGCGGCAGCCGCTTCTCCCCTGCGCCGGCGGATCGGCCGGGGTCCAGCCTGCTGCGGCGCGCTCGGTCGGGCCTCAGCAGCTGGGCGTCCGGTCTGAGCATTTACATGCTGGCGTGCGTCCGCAGCGGATCCCGCATCACTCTGGGAGGCGGCGCCAGCGACAGCGTCAGCAGCGATATTGGCACCAGGGGCCGCCGGGCAGCTGGCGTGCGCAGCCGGTTTGGGGGTGGCGGCGGCAGCCTGATGCGCCACAGCGTGCGGCTGATCAACCGCGCCAGCAGCGCAGCGAGCGACGCGTCGCAGCGCATGCCAGCGGGCGCCGATGCGGACAACTTGGCGGCGGTTGTGCCCGGCTTGATCGATGTCTTTGCAGCCGGCAATCAGCAGGATCTGGACAGCACGGAGGCGAAGCTGGCAGCCTGGCTGCTGCAGCAGCCGCAGGTGTGGCGGCAGCTGCCGCCGGGGGTGCCGGACCCTGAGCTGGCGGAATCGCTGCTGGAGCAGCACTTCATGTGCCCCATCACCCAGGTGTGATTGAGCGCGTGCGAGACCACCGGCGTCAGCTGCAAGGCACAGAAAAGGAAATGAGGGCCAGTTCCCAACCACTTGAGCAAGTCGCATGGATGCGTGCACGCATGTCGTATCATGTCAGGAGTTTCTGCCCTGTGCAAAAGCCCTGTTGTGGTACCGCAGGCTGTCATGAACGACCCGGTGCTGGCGGCGGACATGCACACCTACGAGCGCGCTGCCATCTCGCGCTGGCTGTCAACGGGAAGGGCGTCAAGCCCCATGACCAACCTGCCGCTCGCATCCCTGACGTTGACGTCAAACTACGCCGCGAGGGCGGCAATAGCTGCACTGCGACTGGCGTCAGCTGGCTGCGGGTGACAGCACGTCATCTGCTGTGCGTCATCTGGGGACATCATCGAGCACATGGTTGGGGGACGGTGCAGCGCCATCATCGGCAGACCTGTTTTCGGCTGTGGAAAGCCAGCAATGCCGTCCTGAGAGAGGAGCCGTGCAAGAAGGACGTGAATGGACTGCAAGAATGACATGCGCAGCGGCAGGTGTGCCATGGGCATGGGCTGCCTCAAAGTACGACCTATGGGATACAGAAGTATGCAGGATCAATCAAGTTCAGAATGACATTCATCAATGACAGGGGTCTCAGGTAGGTGTGGCATGAGGACTTGTCAAATGTCTATGGCGATGACAGACGTCAATGCACGAGTCTTCACCGACTGATCATCGAGTTTAAGGCAGCTTGATCATTCCGCTGCCGCACAAGAACCACTATCACAATACCCGCCGCCGTTCGTATCCACAGCGGCCAATATACTCAGCCTGTCTTTAAAATGTTTGCACAAACCAATTTCTGCCTCTACAAACCTATCTATGCACGAACGCGCTGCCGCTGCTGGTCCATGGCGTTCCTACTGACATCTGTGGAGTTCCTGTCCTCGAGGACAGACATGCACGCGCCATGTGCGGGATCACAGCATGTCTGCTGAGGTCAACGACTCGAAAATCGAAAATCGATTACAATGTCCGGTCTCGATAAGCTGCCAAAATCATGTGTCGGCCAGCGCGCCGGCAGTCGTGGGCAGCTGCAGCGGGCCACCTGCCTTCGTCGAAGGGAAGCAGTATGCTTCGTCGAAGTAACCTTCGCTGCCGGTCTTGGGATCGTACTGCGGCAAAGCACATGTGTCGCATTTACTCAATCTCATCAGAACAAATATGCGAGTTCTGCTGCCTATGTGAGAAGGCAATGCAGATGCCCAGTTAGCGCGGATGCATGCTCCGTCAAGCAATACAACAGGCTGCGCCTGCACGCACACTGGCGGCGGCTTCGCAATGGCCATGCGCCGCTGCATGGCGGCGGTGACTCACCTTCCCAGTGAAGGTGACAGGCCAGTTGTATATGAGCAGCTCGTCTTCCTCCACCTCGTCTGCCTGCAGCGCACCAATCACCTAATTTGGGGTCTCTTTGAAAGCAGACGCAAAGAGACCCGGCGCAGAGCCTAGAGGCAGAAAGAACGAGCAGTCATGTGATGAAGCCTAGACAAGGGTAAAGCGTTTGGCTGTGGAGTGGCGGGATGCGGCGGCGCACCGGTTTGTGGAAGTTACGACGCGCCTGGCTGACAAAGGCCTTGGCCACGGCGAGCGTCACATCCACCTGGGGTTTGAAAACACTTTCATTGAGATGCTCTGACAGCCAGCATTTAATCAAAAGACAAGGACAGAAGATATGCATTAGGAGACTTGCGGCAATCTCTGATCAGCTCACGAAAGGCGGCGCGTGCGGACGGGCAGGCACTCATCAGGCTGCAGGAAGCAGGCTGCATGAAGGAACGCACCGCGCCGGGCTCGTGGGGGATGTGCGTGCGGCGATTCCACTCGAAGGCATTTTTCTCCGGGTGCCACTGCGTAGCGCTGACGGGGTACTGCACATTGTACAAGCATCGCTGTCAAGTTTCTGCTGAATTCAATTCAAATTACCAGTTCACTTGTATTGCGAGTCACGATGGACCTTTTTTGTGCAGGGTGCCACTTTGTAGCACTGATCGCGTCCTGCAGGCTGCACAGCCGATCGTGTCAAGACCAGCGTCAGCCAGCTGGCTGATATGATTGGCGGCAGACAACGGCGCGTCTGCTGCAGCGCAAAAGCACTGCCGATTCGCATTGCGGTGGTCGTCAACATGCCAACATGCCGTCGCCGTGGCGTGTGCCCCTCACCTTCTTGGCCTCCATCGTGGAAATGAACGTCCGCCCCTGCCAGTCCTTCGATGTGGTGATCACCCGGAAGAAATCTCGCAGCTGGTTACTGCCCCTGAAGGCCACTGGCGCCAGGCCTGCAGCAACGCGATTGCAGCTGCTCAGTTTGAAACAGAGGAATGACTTCATCCCTTTTTGTAGACTTGCTGGTGGATGT